>Ga0256831_1001961_pt1 | contig 10845 bp, 16 predicted proteins | sample 132544metaG_FD_189087 | JGI IMG/M metagenome (GOLD analysis project Ga0256831, IMG submission 189087) | Hydrothermal vent microbial communities from Lau Basin, Pacific Ocean - 132-544 | ecosystem: Environmental > Aquatic > Marine > Hydrothermal vents | place: Pacific Ocean: Lau Basin | collected... | reverse complement strand
ATTCGAACCCCCGTAAAGCGGATCTGCAGTCCACCGCCTCACCTCTAGGCTATCCCGGCGTTTGAACTCAAGAAGATTTGGCGCCGCGGAGGGGATTTGAACCCCTGTGGCCAACGGCCACCGGCTTAGCAGGCCGGCGCCCTACCAGGCTAGGCTACCGCGGCACTCCGCGTCAGGTTATATGAGCCGGGGAGGGTTTTTAAGTTTTTTGGAGGCCTCAGGTGTGGTGGCCCTCCTCACCCCTAGGTGCCGGGCCAGCAGCTCATCCTCGGCCAGTGTATTTTATAAACCCACCAAAGATAGGCCTTTCGGTGGTGAGCATGATAAAGGTGAAGGTCCTCGGAAGGGGCATCGAGAGGGAGATTAAATGGAGAAAAGGCCTGACCGTGGCGGACGTTCTGAGAGAGGTCGGCTTCAACACGGAGAGCGCGATAGCGAGGATCAACGGCAGGGTTGCGCTGGAGGACGAGAGGGTGGATGAAAACGCCTTCGTGGAGGTAATCCCGGTTGTCTCAGGCGGGTGATTCCCCTCTTTAACTGTGACAAGAGAATTTAGAAGAATCGAGAAAAAGAAGGAGCTTCATTCCGCGAGCCTCTTCCTCATGAAGGCCTCAAACCTGTCCATGGCCTCCTCTAGAACCTCAACCGGCGGCAGGAAGACTATCCTGAAGTGCCAGTCGCCGGCGTGGCCGAAGCCCGAGCCATGAACGAAGAGCACGTGTGCCTCGTGGAGCACGTCCATGACGAAGTCGAAGTCGTTCTTCCACTTCGAGCGCTCCTCTATCTTCGGGAATATATAGAATGCTCCCTGCGGCTTCTGGGCGCTTATGCCGGGGATCTCCTGGACGCGTTTGTAAACGTAGTCCCTCCTCTCGCGGAGCTTTTTCATGTACTCCTCAAGGTAGTCCATCGGGCCTGTGAGGCCGGCTATGGCCGCGAACTGCGCCGGCGTGTTCGGGCAGACCCTTATCCTCGTGAGCTTGTCCACGGCCTCCCTGACTTCAGAAAGCTTGTTCTCTGGATCCACATAGTAGAAGTAGCCAAGGCGCCAGCCGGTGGCAAAGTAAACCTTCGAGAGGCCGTTCATGACTATGACCGGAACGTCCTTGGTGAGCGAGCCGGGTGAGACGTGCTGCCCCTCGTAGGTCATGAGGTCGTATATCTCGTCGCTTATGACAGGGAGGTCGTACTCGCCAGCGAGGTCGAGGATGGCCTTCACGGTCTTTTTCTCGTAGAGCGCGCCGGTCGGGTTGTTGGGGTTTATAATCGCTATCGCCTTTGTCCTCTCGTCGATCAGCTTCCTCATGTCGTCGATATCCGGCTGCCAGCCGTTCTCCTCGACTGTTAAGTACTCGTGTGGCTCGGCCCCGTAGAACTTGACGAGTCCAACGTAGGGGGGATAGCTCGGACTCGGAACCAGTATGTTGTCGCCCGGGTCAAGGAGGCCGCCAAAGATGAGCTGGAGTGCCTCGGTAACGGCCGTTGTGACGCGGACGTCGTCAGCTGTTATGTCGACACCGTTCTTCCTCTTCTCGCGCTGGACAACGGCTTCCCTCATCTCCGGAAGGCCCTCGCTCGGCCCGTAGTAGTTGTGGCCCTCCTTTATGGCGCGACAGTAGGCTTCTTGCATGTGCTCCGGCGGCTGGAAGTCGTACTTGCCGGGGTCACCTATGTTGAGCCTTATGACCTTAACACCTTTCTTCTCAAGATCCCTCGCGGGAAGAACAACGTCCCTTATCGCGTACTTGATGGCCATCGCCTTCTTTGATGGACTTATCATTGGAATCACCGTTTGAATGATGAAAGCTCCATCATAAAAACCTTCGCCCACACATTTAAAAGGCACCCACCAGAAGGGAGATGGGGCTATGACGATTAGCAAGCAAACTGAACGCTCACGGATGATGACGTGAACACCCTCCGAGCCCCCAGATAGCTTTATTAGCATTATGAGCAATCTCGATACATGAACATATTCATCCCACTGCTGGCGGGGGTTCTGATAGGCTACCTCCTCAGGATCAGGGGCAGAAAAGCAAGCCTCGACGTTCCGATGAGCGCAGCCCTGCTCCTGATGATATTCTTCATGGGCGTTGAGGCAGGGAAAGTTAACATAGATGCCGGCTGGTTCCTCGGCTCTTCCATCGTCTTCGCGGTTCTCACGATAGCCGGGAGCGTCGGGATTGCACTGCTCGTGGAGGGGAAGGGATGAGATTCACCGCCTACGTTCTAACGGCGCTCCTCATCGGCATGGCCGTCGGCCACTTCTACGCCCCCGACTTCGGAAACCTCTACGAGTTGATGCTCTACGCTCTCATCTTCATCATAGGAATCGACTTGGGAATGAACTTCAGGCCCTCGGAGCTGAGAAAACTCGGAGTAAATACGGTTGTCCTCCCCCTCGGGACCCTCGTGGGTTCTCTCCTCGGCGGTTTGGCCGCGTCCGTTCTCCTTGGAATAGGCCTGAAATGGGGACTCGCGATTTCCGCGGGATGCGGCTGGTACTCCCTCACAGGACCGCTGATAGGACAGTATTCCGCCGTCTACGGGGCGTTAGGCTTCCTCGCCAACCTGACGAGGGAGATACTCACCGTCGTGTTCTATCCCCTTCTCTCGCGCAGACTTCCGGGAAACGCCGCGGTGACAATGGGCGGGGCGACGACGATGGACACGACCCTCGCGGTTATGACGAAGTTCGGTGGAAGGGAAGTGGCGGTGGTCGCGTTCGTCCACGGCTTCGTTCTGACGGCAGTGGTGCCCTTTATCGTGCCCCTGTTTCTCCAGCTCTGAGCATCGGAAAAACCGACACCAGAAAAGGGATTGAGCGGTGGATCACTGCCCACCGTACTTCTTTTCAAGGCCCTTCAGTATGGCGAGGTGCTGCTCCTCGTTTCTCTTTATCTCCTGGGCCAGCGTCCTGACTATCGGGTGGAAGGCCCTCTTTGAGATGTGGCCGTAGAGTTCCTCCATACGCTCCTCCTTTTCGAGGTATTTCTTCAAAAGGTCAAGGATCTTTCCGTCCTCCTCGGGGATAAAGACCTCCGTCGGGAACTCACGGAGGAACTCTTCCACAACCTCCTCAGGCGGGACCCTTGCACCAATCTGTCCGAAGCCGAGGGGCATTGCTATCGTCGGAACACCTGGAATGAGGGTCAGTGCCTCACCTCCCTCCTCGGGAGCGCTGTACTCCTCAATCAGATCCACTGCATCACGGTAAGCCTTTTCGAGGGCCTCCATCAGGTGCCTGTGGAAGGCCGTGTCTATTGCCAGCCTGAGGATGAGGTTTCTCAGATCAGAGTACTCGGGATCCTTGAGCTTCTTCAGGAGTTTTCTGTACTCCTTCTCGGTCTTTTCCTCCAGCTTCTTCAGTTCCTCCACCCTGCTTATCAGGCTCTCCATGCAATCACCTCCAAGACTTTAGTAACTAAAGGTGTTTAAAAGTTTTTGGTTCAAACGCGAAAACTTTTTTAAAGCCTCCCGGCTACGGAGACCGAAGGCACTGTCATGCCTCACGGCTCGGGGGTATCCGAAGCGCGAGTAGGAGCCTACCGGGCCTCTCTCTGGAGGTGAGAGAATGAAGTACCCCAAGAAGATAAGGACCTACTGCCCCTACTGCAAGAAGCACACGATTCACAAGGTCGAGAAGGTCAAGAAGAGGCCGAGGAGCGAGCTTAGCCAGGGTCAGAGGAGATTCCGCAGAATCATGAAGGGTTACCGCGGTTTCCCGAGGCCGAACCCCGCTGGCAGAGAAAAGCCGGTCAAGAAGCTCGACCTCCGCTTCCGCTGCACCGTCTGCGGCAAGGCCCACACGAGGGGACAGGGCTTCCGCGTTAAGAAGTTTGAGCTGGTGGAGGTGTGAAGTATGGCGCTCCCGAAGAACCTCATACCCATGCCGAGGAGCAGGTTCCTCCGCGTCAAGTGCATCGACTGCGGCAACGAGCAGATCGTCTTCAGCAACCCGTCAACCCCTGTCAGGTGCCTCGTCTGCGGCGCCACGCTGGTCGAGCCGACCGGCGGAAAGGGAATCGTCAAGGCCAAGATACTCGAGGTTCTCGAGTGAACCTCCCCTTCTTTTCGTTCTGCTAAACTTTAAATACCTCTTTTCGTATCCTAACCCGGCAGAGAAAATTTTGAGGTGGTTGTAATGCCGAGGAAAGCCAAAGAGTACCCCGAAGAGGGAGAGTTTGTGGTCGCTACCGTTAAGAACATTCACAATTACGGTGCATTCCTCAAGCTCGACGAATACCCGGGCAAAGAGGGCTTCATGCACATAAGCGAGGTCGCCTCGAGCTGGGTGAAGAACATAAGGGACTACATCAAGGAGGGCCAGAAGATAGTCGCCAAAGTGATACGCGTTGACCCGAGCAAGGGGCACATCGACCTCAGTTTGAAGCGCGTCAACCAGCAGCAGAGGAAGGCCAAGCTCCAGGAGTACAAGCGCGCCCAGAAGGCCGAGAACCTGCTCAAGATGGCGGCCGAGAAGGTAGGCAAGGACTTTGAGACCGCCTGGAGAGAGGTCTGGGTTCCGCTCGAGGAGGAGTACGGCGAGGTTTATGCGGCGTTTGAGGATGCCGCCCAGAACGGCATGGACGTCCTCAAGGGACTCATAAGCGACGAGTGGATAGAGGCGCTCAGACCGATAATAGAGGCCTACGTCGAGATACCGACCGTCACGATAGATGCGGAGTTCGAGATAACCGTTCCCAAGCCGAACGGCATCGAGATAATCAAGGAGGCCTTGATAAGGGCGCGCGACAGGGCCAACGAGGAGAAGGACATAGAGGTCAAGTTCTCCTACCAGGGAGCGCCGCGCTACAGGATAGACATAAACGCGCCGGACTACTACAAGGCCGAGGCCGTCCTCGAGAGCATAGCCGAGGAGATACTCCGCGTCATCAAGGAAGCGGGCGGAGAGGCGACGCTGATAAGGAAGGAGAAGCGCATAAAGAAGGTCAAGAAGAGGGGTAGCTGATGCACTTCAGGATAAGGAAGTGCCCGAACTGCGGCAGGTACACGCTGAAGGAGACCTGCCCCGTCTGCGGAGAGAAGACCAAGGTAGCCCATCCGCCGCGCTTCTCTCCAGAGGACCCCTACGGGGAGTACAGGAGGAGGCTGAAGCGCGAGCAGCTGGGCATAGGGGGGAAGTGAGATGAAGGAAACGGTTATTCACGTCCTTGAGAGGCCCGAGCTTAGGGATCCCGTGTTCATCGAGGGCCTTCCCGGGATAGGACTCGTCGGAAAGCTGGCGGCAGACCATCTCATCCAGGAACTCAACGCGGTCAAGTTCGCGGAACTCTACTCACCGCACTTCATGCACCAGGTTCTCATCAAAAAGAACTCCGTCGTCGAGCTGATGAAGAACGAGTTCTACTACTGGAAGAACCCCGACGAGAAGGGAAGGGACATCATTATCATCACCGGCGACCAGCAGGTCGCTCCAACGGACAGCCCCGGCCACTACGAGGTCGTTGGCAAGATGCTGGACTTCGTTGCCGAGTTTGGAACGAGGGAAATAATCACGATGGGCGGCTACCAGGTCCCGGAGCTTAAAGGCGAGCCGAGGGTTCTGGCGGCGGTAACCCACGAGGAACTCGTAAGCTACTACCAGGAGAAGCTTAAGGACTGTTCCGTTGAAGTCCTCTGGAGGGAAGACGAGGGCGGAGCCATTGTGGGAGCGGCAGGCCTTCTCCTTGGCATGGGCAAGCTCCGCTCGATGTACGGGATAAGCCTGCTCGGTGAGAGTCTCGGCTACATAGTCGATGCCAAGGCCGCCAAAGCGGTTCTCTCGGCAGTTGCGAAGATACTCGGAATCGAACTCGACATGTCCGCCTTGGACGAGAGGGCCAAGGAAACCGAGGAGATACTCCAGAAGGTCCAGGAGATGCAGAGGGCGATGCTCGAGCAGCAGATGCCCCCAGCACCCGAGGAAGAGGACAGGGGCTACCTCTGACCCTCGCCCTTCTTGTTTTCCCGAATTTTACTGCCTGGCATTTCAAACCGTTCTCCAGGCTCTTTTCTGTCAAAGGCCGTTTCAAACCTTTGGTTGGTAATACGCGGTTTGAGAAATGCTTTTATTTCGTGCTACTCTTTTGATAACTGATAACACCCAAAGACTCTGGAGGTGTTTGAGTTGCACATACCGGATGGTTATCTCGGTCCGTACACATGTGCGTTTTTCTACCTGGTTATGATACCAGTTTGGTACAGGACCTTCAGATGGCTTAAGAACCTCAGGCCGAGCCAGGTGCCCCTTCTCGGAGTTCTAACGGCGTTTTCATTCCTTGTAATGATGTACAACATGCCGGTTCCCGGGGGGACAACAGCCCACATCGTTGGGGGAACCATGATAGCGGTACTAATCAGCCCCTGGGCGGCCACCGTTTCACTGACGATAGTGCTCCTGATACAGGCGCTCTTCTTTGGAGATGGGGGAATAACAACCTATGCGGCAAACGTCTTCAACATGGGGCTCGTTCTCCCCTTCGTCGGCTACCACACATACCGCTTCCTCACCCGGAGGTTAAAGCTCAACGAGGTAACCTCTGCGGGCATAGGGGCCTACATTGGTATAGTAACCGCCGCCATTGTGGCGGGAGTTGAACTGGGCATTCAGCCGTACATTCAGCCGGGCTACTGCCCATATCCTCTCAAGATTTCGGTCCCGGCGATGGCAATAGCGCACCTCATCACAGCCGGTCCGGCGGCCGCGGTTGTCACTGGGACGGTGGTCTGGTACGTCAGGAAGAGCAGACCGGACCTCTTTGAGATGAGGGCGATAGACAGAGTCAGGGGGTGATTGGATGGAGGGGGTTACTAAAACACTGCTCGCCGTCGTTGGTGTCCTGATAATCCTCTCACCTATAGGCATCCTCTTGGTCTGGAACTACAGCGACGCGTGGGGCGAGTGGGACGTGGGCACCGTTGAGGAAATGGTCGGCCATAGACTCCCGGGGATGGAGAGGCTCTCGGAAGTCTGGAATCACGCGGTTCTCCCGGACTACAACGTCCCCGGCTGGGAAGACAAACTGCACGCCTCAATAGGATACGTAATCTCCGCAATAGCGGGAACGGCCCTCGTCCTTCTCCTGTACTACGCCCTCGTGAAGTCCATCAAGAGAAGGAGCATCTCCTCTTAACCTTTTACCCGGTGATGGAGATGGGCTTTCTTGAGGAAACGGCAAGGGAGGTCTTAGAGTTCACAACGGAGGCGGTGTTTTCAGAGAGGTACGCCCAAAAAGACGGCCTCCTTCAAAAACTCGACCCGAGGGTTAAAATCGCCTGTCTGACCGTCCTAATAGCGACCGTGGTCTTTCTCCAGGACATCGGGGCCATAATCACCTTCTATCTCCTTGCACTAACTCTCGCGGTTCTCTCAAAGCTCCCCACCATCGAGTTCACCAAACGGGTCTGGCTCTTCATTCCGATTTTTAGTGGGATAATCGCCGTTCCGTCGATTTTCATGCTTCCGGGAGAGACCGCCTTCAAAATCCTCGGTCTTACTGCAACGTGGGAGGGAATCCGCTGGGCGGTTCTCTTCACTCTGAGGGTTGCGACGGCCGTTTCCTACGCGATACTCTTCACGATGACGAGCAGATGGAACGAGATAGTGTCAGCCTTAGCATCCTTCAGGGTCCCGGGGATGGTCATAACGATAGCAACCCTCACCTACCGCTACATCTTCCTCCTGGCGAAGCTCCTCCTCGATGCAATGCACGCCAGGCGCGCGAGGCTCGCCGGGGAGCTTGGAAAGGTGGAGAGCTGGAAGGAGGCCGGAAAACACATAGGAGCGACCTTCATCAAGGCCAACGCCCTCGGGGAAGAGCTTTACCACGCTATGCTCTCAAGGGGCTACGTCAACGAAGTCCAGCCGCTCGGAGAGTTCAGGTTTAAAGGATTGGACTACACCTTCTCCGCACTGACGGTTCTGACGGTCGTCCTCACAGTTGCATTCACGAGGGGGTTGCTATGAAGGTTTACGAGCTTAGAGACGTTTCCTATCGCTATCCAACGGGTGAATGGGCGCTGAGGGGCATCAACATGGAGGTCCGGAGAGGAGAAACCCTCGCGATAGTAGGCCCCAACGGAGCCGGGAAAACGACCCTCCTCAAGCTCATGGACGCGCTGATAATGCCGACCGAAGGCGAGATACTCTTCGAGGGGAGGCCGATAACCGAGGACACAGTGACCGACCGCGAGTTCCGGCGGAAGGTGGGCTTTCTCTTCCAGAGCCCCGACGTCATGCTCTTCAGCGCGACGGTTTTGGAGGATGTGGCCTTCGGCCCGGTCCACATCTGGGGAAGGGCAAAGGGTGTAAAGAAAGCCAGGGAAGAACTCAGAAAGCTCAGCATTGATGGCTTAGCCAATAGGCATCCCTACAGTCTGAGCGGAGGGGAGAAAAAGAAAGCCTCGATAGCCTGCGTGACGAGCATGGAACCGGAGGTTCTGCTCCTCGACGAGCCGACGAGGGACCTCGATCTGAAGAACAGGAACTTCGTGCTCGAAATGATACGGGGATGGAAGGCCGGGAAAAAGACGGTTATCGTTGTAACCCATGACCTCGGGCTTATCCGCCTGGCGGACAGGGTTTACGTTGTGAACGGGAGAGTCCTCTTCGAGGGGACTCCTAGGGAGCTTTTCTCAAGGCCAGAGCTGATAGAGAGGGCAAACCTCGACGTCCCGGAGATTGTCAGGCTCTTCCACATACTCGGGCTAAGGGAGATACCGCTGAGCGTTGAGGAAGCGGCAGAGATACTGAAGAAAAGGGGGTTTAAGGCCTGAGGGCCTCCTCCAACAGCTCAAGCCCCAGGTTGAGGTATTCCTTAGCTTTCTCCTCGCTTTTAGCTTCGCTGAAGACCCTGATTATAGGCTCCGTTCCGCTGGCCCTGACCAGAACCCAGCCGTCCTCAAAGAGAACCTTAGTTCCGTCCGTGGTGTCCGTCCTGTAGCCCCTCTTTTCAGCCAGTTCGGCGACCTTGGCAACTATCTCCTTCCTGTCGCCCTCAACGTGCCTCTTCGTCTTGAACTGGTAGTACTTCGGAAGCTCATCGATAAGCTCGCTGAACTTTTTGCCGGATTTGGCGAAGATTTCGACTATCTTGGCGGTAGTCATCGCCCCGTCCCTGCCGAGGACGAAGTCCGGGAAGATTACACCACCGTTCTCCTCGCCGCCGATGGTTCCGCTGTTCTCGAGGAGAGCGCGGGCAACTATTAGGTCGCCGACCTTCGTGCGCATGACTTTGGCATTGTTTCTCTTCGCTATATCGTCGAGCAGGTTCGAGGTGGCTATAGTAGTAACGAGAAGCCCACCGCCGTTCTCCCCCAGAACCGCATCGGCAACGAGCGCGAAGGTCTTGTCGCCCTGTATGAACCTGCCGTTCTCGTCTATGAAGACAGCTCTGTCAGCGTCACCGTCCTGTGCAACGCCAAAGTCCGCTCCAAGGGCTTTAACTATCCCCCTGAACTCCCTCAGGTTCTCTTCGTTCGGCTCGGGGTTTCTAGCTGGAAAGTGGCCGTCGGGATGGGCGTTAACGCTGACGACCTTGCAACCAAGCTCCCTGAGCAGGTATGGAAGGGTGAGCGAGCCGGCGCCGTTGGAGGTGTCCACCACCACAAAGGGCCTTCTAGCCTTTATCGCCTCGACGTCAACCCTGGCCTTTATCGCCTCGATGTAGGGCTTTATGATGTCCTCCTCGTGGACCTCGCCTATTTCGTCCCATTTAGCTCTGTCGAAGTCCTCGCTGAAGAAGACCTCCTCAACGACAGCCTCGCGTTCTTTCTTGAGGCCCATACCATTCGGCTCAAGGAGCTTTATGCCGTTGTACTCCGGCGGGTTGTGGCTGGCGGTTATCACAGCCCCACCATCGGCGTTGAAGTGAGCTGTTGCCCACTGTATTGCAGGCGTGGGGGCGATGCCAACGTCGATGACGTCGCAACCAACGCTGAGGAGACCGCTTATGAGGGCGTCCTTCAGCATTTCACCGCTGACGCGGGTGTCCCTGCCGACCACGACGAGGGGCTTTTCCCTTCCTTCCCTTTTGAGCATCGTCCCGAAGGCCATGCCCATTTTAAGGGCAAACTCCGGTGTTATCATCTCGTTCGCTATCCCGCGGACTCCAAAGGTCCCGAAGAGCCTTCCCATTCTACCACCTCACATCAGTGAAACCGCGAAGTTCACTATCACCATCACGAAGATGTACAGCCCGTAGACGAACGCTCCGGCCTGGATGAGGGCTATGAGTATCTTCAGCGGCTTCCACTTGCCCGAGAGCAGCGGAACCGGCAGACCAATGAGAACCGCCCCGAAGAGGTAGAGAACCGCGCTCTCTATGGCGGCGTAGTCCATGGGAACGTTTATCCTGGGCAGTTTGAACGATACCTGCTGGCCGCCGACGTTGGCGGTGAAGCTGACGTGCTGAAGCCCGACGACCAAAACGTAGGCCATTATGAGCGTAAAGAGGAGCGTCGGCAGAAGGCTCAGTGAGAGGGACGCAACGGACTTGCTGAACCTCTCCCAGCCATCCCCGCACTCGACTACTTTAACCTTCTCCTCCTTCCCCATTTCAATCCCTCCCAAAATCGTCTTCAAACCTTACTATGTCGTCCTCACCGAGGTACTCCCCTATCTGGGTCTCTATGACCTCCAAAACCACCTTTCCCGGGTTCTCGAGGCGGTGTACGACTCCAGCCGGGATGAAGGTGCTCTCACCGGGCCTAAGGAGTATCTCCTCGTCCCCGACGCGGACTTTTGCCGTCCCCCTGACAACGACCCAGTGCTCCGAGCGGTGGTAGTGCATCTGGAGGGAGAGCTTCTTGCCAGGCAGAACGGTCAGGCGCTTTATCTTGTAG
>Ga0256831_1001960_pt1 | contig 10848 bp, 19 predicted proteins | sample 132544metaG_FD_189087 | JGI IMG/M metagenome (GOLD analysis project Ga0256831, IMG submission 189087) | Hydrothermal vent microbial communities from Lau Basin, Pacific Ocean - 132-544 | ecosystem: Environmental > Aquatic > Marine > Hydrothermal vents | place: Pacific Ocean: Lau Basin | collected... | reverse complement strand
GTCATACACGCCAGAGCACCACAAGACCCGGAGGAACTGGTTAACGCAATCGTCAGCACCAAACTCCACGTCGAGGACCTCACCCACTTCGCGAAGGGGAGGTCCCCATGACCCTTTCTTTTCTTTGCAAAAATTTTACACTTTCCGCGAGAGGTGAGCGAGAATGAGTGAGAGAGATAATGTTCCGAACAAAATGTTCGGAGTGTTCGGTGAGATGGAAAGCGAGAATAAAGGCGAGATAGATGTTCGTTCTGAAAACGAACAGATACGAACAAGCGAACAAGAAAGCGAACAGATACGAACAAGCGAACAAGAAAGCGAACAGATACGAACATTTCTTGAAATCATCAAGAAATCTTTCAATCTATCATATCCTCGTGATGCTTTACCTTACTATGTTCTCTGGAGGCATGGTAGGATTTCACTGGCCAAGCTCAAGGAGCTGATGGAGGAGTATAACTCCAGCCTTGGTTATTCCTCGAGTTCTCTCAGGGTGGCCTTGTCCCTGCTGAGGAAGGATAAGTCCCACGTCCTCGAGGTGAGGGATAAGGAGTTAGGCATAACGTACTACGAGTTGAAGCCGGAAGCCATTGATGAGATCCTCAATGTTCTCCAGGTTGAGGCTAAGCTTAAGGAGCTGGAGGAAGCCAAGGCCAGGGACCATGAGGATTTGGTTAAGCTCGCGAGGAGGTTCTTCAATGAGTTCTACAGGGACAGGGTTGCGGAGGCTCTGGTAACGTCTAAGGATAGGTTCATCGTGGTGGATTGGGAGGAGTTGAACGCTGTTCTTCCGCAGTTGGCGGAGGCGGTGATCGAGCGTCCGGTCGTGGTGTTGAGGACGTTTAATGATGCGCTCAGGCAGTTCATCACCGAGGATTTGATGGGTGAGGTTAGGGGTGAGTGGTCGGTTCACTTTGTTAACCTTAGGGATAAGCTCAGGCCTGCTGATGTGAGAGCTGAGCATGTGGGTAAGCTGGTGGAGGTTAAGGGTCTGGTCACGGGAGTCAGTAATGTCCGGTCTTTTTACCGGAAGGCGGTTTTTGTCTGTAAGGATTGTGGGAATGAGATGGTTCGGCTTCAGCAGCCTTTGAAGCCTCTGGTCAGGCCGGGGAGGTGTGATGCCTGTGGCTCAAGGAACATTGAGCTGCTGGAGGAGGAGAGTGATAAGCTGGATTTTCAGTTCTTCAAGGTTCAGGATTCGCCGGAGGACCTCGAGGGTGGTGAGCCTGCTGAGAAGTTGGCTTATGTGATTGGTCCTCAGGCTGGTCTCCTCAAGGGTGGTATGAGGGTTCGTTTGACGGCTATCGTGCGGGAGAGGATTTACAAGAAGGATGATTTACCTGTGTATGAGCGGGTCCTCGAGGTGAATCATATTGAGGTCCTGGATAAGGCGATGTCGGTGGAGGAGTTGAGTGAGGAGGACCTTCAGAGGGTTAAGAACTTGGCGCGGGAGCATGGGGATAAGCTGCCGCATGTGGTTGCCTCGTCGATTGCTCCTCAGTTGTTCGGCCTGGAGAGGGAGAAGTTGGGTGCTGCCGTGGCTATTGTCGGCGGTGTTCCGACTCAGGCGAAGCCTCGTGGCCATGTTCATGTGCTCTACGTGGGGGACCCTGGGTGCGGTAAGACTGAGCTGTTGAGAGCAGTTGAGAGGGTAGCGCCGAAGGCGATTTTTACATCTGGTCCTGGGTCGAGTGGTGTTGGTCTCACCGCCACGGTCCGGAGGAATGAGGTTTCAAAAGGGGACTGGATGATCGTCGGCGGTGCGTTGGTCCTGGCGAGCGGTGGCGTCTGTCTTATTGACGAGCTGGAGAAGATGAAGGAGGATGAGCGGAAGGCTCTCCACACGGCGATGGAGCAGCAGCTTATCCCCATCAACAAGGCCGGCATTAACGTGGTCCTGAGGATTGACACGACGATCATGGCGACTGCTAATCCTAAGGGTGGGAAGTTCGACAGGAACAAGACGGTCATCGAGCAGATTGATTTTCCGCCGACTCTCCTCAACCGCTTTGACCTGGCGTTTGTCATCCTGGACCACTACCAGGAGGGGGATGAGGTCCTGGATTATGTGATGGATGTGAACGATGCCGGTGCTTCAGGACCTATTCCCGAGGACCTGCTGAGGAAGTTCTTTGTTTACGCGAGGAGTTTGAGGCCGAGATTTTCGGCCGAGGCGAGGGAGGCGATTAAGGCCGGGTTCAAGGAGTTGAGGCGGAAGTACAAGAGCGGGAAGATAGCGCTGAACCTGCGTTACTTCAACGGCCTTATGAGAATTGCCGAGGCTTTCGCGAAGCTGAGGCTGAGCGAGACGGTTGAGCCGGTGGATGTTCAGCGTGCGGTTGAACTGTTCGAGAGTTCGATCAGAGCTATTGCCTATGACCCGGAGAAGGATGACTACGACCTGGCCATCCTTGAGATTGGGGTCTCGAGTGATGTCCTGGACTTGAGGGAGAAAGTGATTGATTTACTGCGGGAGCTTTCGCCTTTGTTCCCGAGTGGGGTTCCGTGGGATACGGTGGTGAAGTCTTTGACGGACAGGGGTTACTCGAGGGAGAAGGTCACGGAGGTCCTGAGGGACCTGGTGATGATGGGAAAGCTGACTGAGACGGAGGCCGGCCGTTATCGGTTGACCGCGTGAGGTGGTCTTATGGTTCTTTTGATTTCTTTGGGGTTCTTTAGATTTCGACATTATCCCTTTTGAGGGGAAGGGTGAAATTGGGTGATTGAGGGGGAAATTCGGGGAATCCCCCGAAATCCCCGAGAATCCCCCGGTGAAATTGGGGGAAATCGGGTGAAAGGTGGTGAGACTGGTGGAGGATGCGAGTGGAAGAAAGCTTTACGTGTGCTTAAGGTGCGGGAACAAGTTCTGGAGCCGTGCAAAAAAGCCGCAGTGTCCTGTGTGCCGTTCTAAGCGGGTAATGCTGTACGAGGATTTTCTGAAGCTTCCGCAGGAGGAGCAGGAGAAGATTTTGGGGAAGAAAAAGCCGGAGAGCGGAGAAAAGGTAGAGGCTGCGGGGTTGAATGAGGGTGAAACTGGGGGAAAGGAGGTGAATAGTGAGGTTGAGGAGAAGGAAAAAGAGGTGAAGCGCGAGGATAAGCCGGTGAAGTCTGGGGAGTCACCAAAAATCCCCCGGGTGAAATCGGGGGATGAGAAGGGTGAGAAAGTGAAGGGTGAAAGGGTGAAGCCGGCGCCGAAGCAGGAACCTAAGCAGAAGAAGCCGTTAAAGCTTAAGCTTCCAAAGCTGAGCTGGAAGGCTTACGCGGTCCTGGCCGGCCTGGCGTTCGCGTACTACCTCTACAAGGTCGGTTGGTTTGATGAGATGTTCAGGCAACTAAAGCGTCTTGGCGCGGTTAAGGACATGCCGGAGCCTGGGGAGAAGGATAAAAAGCCGGTCGTGAGGTCGAGTCCTGTTCTTGGGAAGATTGAGAAGAACCTCGGGAGGGGTTGAAAGTGTTTGATAAGGCGAAGCTGGCCATGGCGATGGCTAATCCGGTTATGGCCGTGAAGGTGAAGAGGATTAGTAACTGGGTTGACTCCCTGCTGGAGGCTATGAATGAGACGGATGTTGACCCGCCGGAGAGCGGGGATTTTCAGGATGCGATCTTGACTCTCCTCGGTAAGGCGAGGGTGAAGCATGTGGAGGATAGGAATTCGCTGGTTCTCGAGGTGGGGAAGGAGAGGAAGCTTCGGATTGTAGCGAGCTTTAAGGTGGTTGGCGATGAGTGAGCCGGTTTCGGAGAGGCTGTGGAATGTTGGGGAAGAGCTGGAGGCGATAGCTAAAGAGCTGAAGGAGAAAGGTTGGAAGGTTTTTCCTTGGTACATTCATCTCCTCTCAGACGAGGTAAAGGAAGTTGCGGGAGCTATCGCGGGAGTTGAGTCGTTGGAGGAGGATAAGCATGAGTGAGGAGGCCGTTGCTCAGGAGGCCGTCCTGGACGAGAAGGACATCACTTCCCTGATCGAAGATGTTGATAAGGACATTGATGAGGTCGAGGAGCTGCTGAATGCGGAGGAGCCTGAGGTTGAGGAGGTCGCCGGGACTTCAGGCTTGATGAGTGAGGAGGAGTTCAACGCTCGTCTTGATGAGTTCGCCGAGAAGGACCACCAGCTTACGGTCCTGGCGAACTATTACGTGAAAACTCTTGAGAGGAAGGCGAAGGAGGCCGGGGTTGATGTGGACTTCTCCATCTGGTGGGAGATAGGGAGGCCGAGTTTTAATTCTGGCCTCTGGTACATGGAGAAGGTTGAGGGTCAGGTCCTCCAGGTGAGCGGGAAGTTTGGCCTCCTGGTCGGTGCCGGGTCCCTGCTGTTCCTGACTTGGATGTATAAGAACGCGGTGAAGGGGAAGAAGGTTAAGGCTGGCGGGAAAGGCCAGGGGTCGAAGGAACTTTCGCCGGGGACCTCGACGAAGGAACTTTCGAGCGAGACAGGGAAAGAGGAGAGGCCGGTGAAGACTGAGACTGAGGTTTTAAGGGAGAGAGCGAGGCCTAAGGAGCCGGAGAAGCCGAAGTCTGAACTTCTTGACAAGATCTCCAAGAACCTCGGCTCCTGATTCTTAATTTTTAGGGGGTGAGATTTTGGCATTATTGGACGTTGATATTCCGTCTTGGTCGATTGACCTGATTTACGGGAACACTGGGAGCGGTAAGAGTTACTTCGCGGGATGGCTGGTTGAGCAGGCGTGGGAGCGGGATCGGAGGTTTATCGTTCTGGACACGAAGGTGAAGAATCATTTAGGCCTGGTGCAGTTGAAGGGGGTTAAGTTGCTCAAGGTGATGGTGGGGAAGAGGTACAACTGGAGGAAGCTGCTTGAGTTCGACCAGGTGCTGGTGGTCCCGACGAGGGGGACGATTAGTCGGATTGGTGTGGATGGCCTGGTGGAGCAGTATTACAAGCCTCTGCTGGATGAGTTGTTCAGGCGGGATAGGGATAGGATTATCGTGGTGGAGGAGGCTCACCGCTATAATCCTTCCTCGAGGAGGCCGGGGAAGGAGTTGGAGCAGTTATTTAGAGAAGGCCGTGATGGGAAGCTTTACACGGTGGCTATTACACAGTCGATTGCTGATTTCCCGAAGTTGCTTTTCCGTCAGGCGCAGCGGCATTTTATTTTCCAGCATTACGTACCGAATGACATTATTTACTTGAACCGTATGGTTCCTGGGTTCTCGGAGTTGAATGATAGGTTGAGGGAGCATGATTTGATTGAGTTTATTCCGCCGAATAGGACGAGAATCATTAAGCGGGAGTTGGTGATCAGGCGGACGAGGCATTTTGGGTGATGATTATGGCGCGGCTTTACCTTTATGATGATAAGCGTTCGCTCCTCCATACTCTCCTCGGCTTCCTCTCGGCCTTTACTCTCGCGTGGGGGTTATTGATTTTGGTTATTTTCACCGTGTATGAGGTGAGGGAGAAAGAGGCGCCGGTGGCCACGGTGGGAGACGTGGTGGAGTTCATTATCGGCTACGTTTACGGCCTCGCGGTGATAGTGTGGCTGGCGGTAGGGTTTTATAACTTGTAGTAGAGAGTGGGACGAGGGGGGGTTATGGCGTCTGATGTGGAGAGGGTGATAAAGCTTTTCCAGAGAAGGGAAACGCAGGAGGCGTTGGGTGAGTGGATCGTCCAGCTCGCGAGAAAGATTCACGAGAGGCCTGAGGATATAGTGTGGTTCTTCAATGAGATGAAGAGAAGAGTGGACTGGGAGGAAAAGCTGAAGGGATTTGAGAGAATGACTGAGAACGTTCCTCCAGAGGAATTGTTTGAGATTGCCGTCAGGGAGGCAGAGAGCGCTGGCGAGCTTAAGGGGAGTGTGGAGGACCTTCTACTCAAAGCTAGAGAGGATTTGAGAAAGTTCGAGAGGATTGAGGCGAAGCTAAAACGCCTTGGAGTGATTTGAATGGCCAAGGCTAAAATTAGGGTGGTTCTTGATACGTCGATTCTCGTTAGTGCCTTGAAGTCGAAAAATCCAAGACGTTCTCCTTCGTGGAGGATTCTAAAGGCTCTTGTTTCTGGGGAAATTGAGAACTACATCAGCAGGGAGATTTACGAGGAAATGAGTTATACCCTAATGAAGGTTGCGGAAGGAACTAAACGAGAAGTCGTAGCCTTGCACATTCTTAATTTGGTCAAAAAGAAGAGTATTATGGTTCGTCCCCGGCGGAAGTTCTCTGACGATCCAGGATTTCTCAGGAAGTTGAAGGATCCGAGCGATGCCAAGTTCTTTGACGTTGCTTATGCCAAGAAGGTTGGTTATATCATCTCGGAGAACACGAAGCATATTGTCCAAATGAGGGATGAAGCAACTAAAACTTATCGTTTTGACGGGAGAAAGGTTAAAATTCTGAAAGCCGGAGAGTTTGTGAGAGAGGTTTTGAGGTGAGACTGGTGGCGACGGTTTACATTGATATGGAGGCGTGGGAGATCGTTAAGAGGGTTAAACAAAACCTCGCGAGACAATTGGGAGTTCCTGTGAAGCATATCTCAACAAGCATGGTGATTAAGCACCTCTACGCTGAGGCCGCCGAGCGGCAGAGATTATGATACATTATGTTTCTTTTGATTTCTTTGGGGTTCTTTAGATTTTGACATTATCCCTTAAATTGAGAATAGTGGTACTCTTCTATGAGGCCATTTGGCCTCGGTGAGACAAAAACCGAGAGGTGGGGAGAGATGGAGGACTGGAAGAAGTTCCTGAGCGGAGACTTCCTTATGAACGTGATTGGAGTGATAGTCGGCCTTTGGATCTGGAACAAGTTCCTTAAGAGCAGGCTTTGAACGCGCGGGAGCGAGAGAAGGGGGTGAAAAAAGTGTATAAGGTGAAGGAGACTCTTGATGACGTTCTCACCATGCAGGTGAAGAGCGTTGATATCCCGCGCAACGGTGTAATCGACTCGATAGCGCTTCTCGCGAACCTGACCCTCAGCAATTCCGGCAGTTCTGCCGCGAGCGTTAGCATGGAGGACGTTCTTAAGGTGATAAATGAGATTCGCGTCGTCTCTAACGGTAACGTCGTCCACTACGCGCTTAAGGGAAGCGATATCGCTTACCTGAACGTTTACGACACTCACGGGAAGGCGCTTAGCCTCGATGACACCGTGAGCGTTCCCGCGAGCGGAACCGCGAGCGTTCAGTTCCTTATCATGCTGGACGAGGGTAAAATCCATGCACTCATAAAGGATCAGCTTCAGCTTAAGGTTGAGTGGAACACGAACGTGGCCGATAATGTAACCCTCAGCGATGCCGCGATAAAGATAACCCTGGACAAGGAGGTTTACGAGAGCGGCGAGGAGTACGTTATAACCTATGCCGGCGCTGAATACGGCGAGATTTTCATCGTCGAGCCGAAGGTTTACGCGATTGAAAAATCCTTCAACGCGCTCGGTGAGCTTACTGAGGTCTTTGAGCTTCCTGTCGGGAGCGTCCTTAAGCGCGCGCTTCTCGTCTTCTACGACGAGAACGGCAACCGTGCTGACATAGTTGACAAGTATGCGCTTGTTAGAACGAGGCCGGCGAGGATTCAGCTTTACAAGATCGATTATGCTACCAGCCGCGAGCTGGACAAGATCCAGTATAAGCTTAAGGCCGTTCCGACCGGCATGACTATGTTCGATTACGACCAGGAGGTTGTGGTTGGAGGCCTCGACCTCAGGGAAGAGTCCAGCGGGACTTTTAAGATTGCGCTTAAGACCACTGGAGCCGGGAAGCTTAGGTATATCAGCCATGAGACGGTTCCTCAGGTTATCAGCCTTTGACCTTTTTTCTTTTCATTGAATCAGCCGCTTAAATCAGCGGTTTAAACCCTTTTGAGGTGGTGAAAATGGGGTTCGTGGCGAGCTTTGTTCTGCCAGGTGGAAGCACTGGGGTAAAATACTTTTCATCGAGGGAGGAGATGGAAGCGTGGAAGAGAGCGCACCCTACGGGGAAGCTTCTCAATGTTCGTGAGAAGAAGCCTCGGGATATTAAGGACATCCCATCTAACATCCCATCCCCGGATGTTGTTCTGCGGGAGAAGTATGGGGTTGGTCTAAAGGAAATCCAGCAGATTATCAACTCTTCGAAGTCCCAGCCGGAAGCGATTCAGAAGCTTAGGAGGATGCTGACGGGTTCGACCAAGTATGACCCGAGGTATCGTGAGCTTGAGGTTATTCTAACCCAGGCGTGGGACGCGAAGACTCACCCGGATATTCCCGAGGCTAAGGAGCAGTATGAGGACGCGTTGAAGAGCTTGGTGGTGAGGAACACTGGGATTAAGACGGTTCCGAAGCCTGAACCAAAGCCGACCATTGTGGCGACGAGGGTTCCAACCAACGCCGAGCCTCATACTGTTCACACTACGGCAGTTCCCGCGGAGCAGAGAAAGGGATTCGATGTTAAGAAGGTCGGCCTCGCTATCGCGGCCTTAGCTGTTCTCTACTACATGTTGAGGAGGCGGTGAGGATGGCACTTCCGGCTATCGTGGCATGGAAGGAGAAAGACAACGTGGGAACGCTGGTTCAGATTCTACTCTACTTCCTGGCGTTCATCTTCATCATCTACATGCTTTACAAGCTGTTCGGACTGTTCAAGGACGCGGGGAAGCACATTGAGGACGTGGTTCACAAGGCCAAGGAGGACCTGGAAGACCTTAACCCGTCGGACGCGCCTGGGAAGTTCAAGCAGACCGCCGAGGACATCTGGACGATGATAACCAAACCGGGAACCCCGGAGGGGAACGCGGCAAAAACGAGGGTTCACTATGGGGGTCCCGAGTATGCGCCGGGGAACGCGCCTCCGGTGAATCCAAAAACTGGCGTGATGAAGCGTTATGGCCAGGGGGTTAAACCTGGTGAATCAAAGACTTTCGCGGGAGCTACTTACATCGAGAAGGACGTTAATAACATGGTCAAGGATCCCACGGGGAGCGGGTACGTTACCAGGGAGGATGCGCTGGCGCATAAGTATGGTTTCTCAACCTACGCGCAGTTCAACGCCTGGCTGACCGGGGTTAAGGCCGTACTCAAGGCCGAGGGTAAAGACCCGAGCCAGATGAGCCTCGCTGAGATTGTTGCTTATGGCCGCGAGCTGGAGAAAAAGAAAGAGGCTTACAACAAGACTCACGGGAGCGGGACTTTTGACGCTTACTCTGGCGGCACTCCCGCGGGAGCTAAACCGCTTCCTCTGCCGAAGGCGGATAAGCTTCTGCGTGAGGTTTACCCCAAGACGCCTGGCGGAGGAGTGAGCATCGGTTACACTCCAGTGAAAATTGGCGGTTCTCTGGCCTCGCGTGGACTCATCCCGGTGGACGATGGCCTGTGCAAGGACGTTAGGACGGGAAAGACCGTCCCGTGTCCGTCTAAGAAGTTTCCCGAGAAACACATTCTCCCGGTAGATCCGCGCCGGAGGCTCTTTGAGAGGTGAGAGCATGAAGCTGGACAGGGAGACGGTCTTTCAGGCCTTCATCCTCTTCCTTTTGTGGATGGCGTTTCAGATTGAGTTTAAGAAGTTCATAGAGAGGGTGAGGTAAAATGGAGATTCCAACGGAGGTTATAGCTGCACTCAGTAGCGTCGTGCTCACCGCAATGCTCGGTGTTTATGCCAAAGTCAGGTCAAACGAACTCATGTTAAAGGACACAGTGGCTACTCTGAGAGAGCTTGAGGAGCGGATATACAACCATGAGAGAAGGATAAGCAGGCTTGAGAACGGGTGGGTAAAATGAAGAGGAGAGGCAGGTATAAGTATCTTGGAAAGCGGGTGAAGGATAGGCGAAAGAAAGGCCTCGACTCGGCGAGCGAGTTCTACGGCATCATGAAGGCCATTGAAAAGGATTGGAAGAAGGGAAGAATCAGCGCGAGGACGGCGCGCGGGAGGCTTCTGTTACTCTACCGGCTTTCGTTCAAAAAGAACAACTCGAAGATTCAGCACCTCTCGAATTCTACTCTCCAAAAGATCCGGAGGAGGATTAAGAAGCTTATGGAGGAGATAAAATGAGCGGGGTTAACCTGATTGATTTTGTGATGCCGAGCGCGGTTCCGGCTGGAGCGAGGCAGAAGGATAAGCACTTTGGCGGGTTCCACTTGAGCGTTCCGGCGAAGGGAGTTCAGCATGAGAACGCCTCCACGGAGGCAGATAAGGAGGATGAAAAGGTGGAGTGGTGGAAGCCACTTCTTTCCCTCTTGGGGATTTTGATACTGTTCAAACTCGCGACGTGGTTCGTGGGGAGGGATAAGAGATGAGCGAGATGAGGGTAAACGCTTACTTCGAGCCGGCTGATAATGCCGTCGTGGAATTGACCGACAGCGAAAGAAGCCAGAAGGTGGATTTTGGGACATTGAGCTACATAACAGCGATAAGTGTCTCGCACGGGAACGATGATTACGTGATTGTTAAGATGAGGCGGAAGGAGGATCCCAAACCATTCTGGAGCGCGAAGTTCTACAAGGGATTGAATGGCCAGATCTTCATCCAGCCAATCCCGGCGAATCCTCTCCGCGAGGTTATCGTGGAGGTCGAGCCTGGAGGCTCGATGACTTCAATCAGCGATAGCGTCATCGTGAACGTGAGCTACATCCCGAAGAGGTGAGAGGATGCTTTTGACTAAGGGTGTCGGCGGAAAGATTCTTTCATTTGTTAAAGTGCGCTTTATACGCTCGCGGGTGCCTGTTGATGTCCAGTCCCAAGTCTTCAGGGGAGTGTCTCCACATGTCGATGTGGACTTTCAGTCCCAGACTGTTGGGATTTTACATCACAGGCTGTCCGCCGATATTCAGTCCCAGCTGTTGAGGATAATACCCGCGATTAGGCTGCAATCAAAGTTTAGTGTGAGCTTTTGAGGGGGTGTGAAAAATGCCAGTTTCGACGGCAGATTTTAGT
>Ga0256831_1001959_pt1 | contig 10848 bp, 9 predicted proteins | sample 132544metaG_FD_189087 | JGI IMG/M metagenome (GOLD analysis project Ga0256831, IMG submission 189087) | Hydrothermal vent microbial communities from Lau Basin, Pacific Ocean - 132-544 | ecosystem: Environmental > Aquatic > Marine > Hydrothermal vents | place: Pacific Ocean: Lau Basin | collected... | reverse complement strand
CTGGATTAACAGGCAGTCAATAATCCCGCATCAATCAGCTTCTAAAAACATGGCTATGTAGCTCAGATGGTCAGAGCACAGCATTCATAATGCTGGGGTCACTGGTTCAAGTCCAGTCATAGCCACCAGCCACTATTATTAAGTGATATTTTCTGTTGCACCCTGGTCATCCTGATATTATTTTTACCCTGGTTTGTTGGTGACTATAGATCTCTGAGGAGTGCTCTGATCGTCTGAGGCTTTGATATATAAGCGTAATGCTTTGATGTAAATTTGTTCAAAATAGTTTAAAATGGCTGTCAAGTCTTTTTCTGCTTTTTTTCAAAAATTACGCTGAGCAGCTACAAAGTGTATATATAAATATCACATTATAATAATATAAAAAAGATGGTCTTTACATCGACTGGAATGAACATTGATCTCGGCTTCTTAGGTACACGAGAATATGGTTATATACTATAAGGGCTGATGCCATGAAAACCATTACTTACCTGTTTGATAATAAAGAAGCCTTTGACGCTTACTGTAAATCACACAAACTTCAAGATAACAATCAATTACTGATCCAGGTATTTGTCGGGATAATCAGTCGTAAGATTATTGCAGATATGCAGCGTTTGCTTCATGAACGCTTTCCTCATGCAGCCATTATCGGCACGACGACAGATGGTGCTATCAATCAGGGTAAGATGATCGATGAGGAAGCAATTCTGCTGGGCTTTACCCAGTTTGAGTACACCCAATTGAAAGTCGATATGCTGGAGTATTCGGGTACAGACTATTTCCATTTCGGCCAAAATCTGGCTCAGTCTCTTGTTACTGAGGATACACGTGCGGTTATCTGTTTTGCCGATGGCCTGCACACCAACGGGGAAGACCTTCTAAACGGCTTTAATCAGCATAGCCCTGACGTACCCATTGCCGGGGGCATGGCCGGTGACAATGCACAAATGATCAATACTTTTGTCTTTACTGCCACAAAGTGTACGGAAAACGGGGCTGTTGCTGTCGCGCTGAACAATCCCGAGCTCATCGTTAATACTCATTCCAGCTTCAACTGGTTACCGATCGGAAAACATATGAAGGTTACCAGGTCGGTTAAGAACCGGGTATATGAGATCGATGGTGAATCGGCCTACAATATCTATGCAAAGTACCTGGGCAGTGATATTGCCAGGCGCCTGCCTGTGACCGGGATAAAGTTTCCACTTATCGCTGTACGCAATGGCATAGAAATTGGAAGAGCTGTCATCGATAGCAAACCCGACGGTTCCTTGCTCTTTGCCGGGAATATTATTGAAGGTGAATATGTCCGCTTTGGAGTGGGTAATAGTGAGCTGATTTTGCGAGATGGTGCCAGAAATGCAGATGCATTAACTCAAGTGCCTATAGAGAATACTTTCGTTTACTCCTGCATGGCGCGTCGGCACTTCATGGGAAAAACAGTCGAAAGCGAATTACAGCCACTGGATGAACTGGCTCCAACAGTTGGTTTTTTCACCTATGGTGAGTTCTTTTATACTAATGGCGAAACGCAATTGCTGAATCAAAGTATGACCCAGATAAGTTTGTCTGAATTGCCTGATGTTCAGCAGGACAAAGCACCTGTAAAAGTATCTTTAAGAAGCCTTGAGAATGATAAACATACCGACACTTTACAGGCTCTGGGATTTTTAACCAATGCAGTGTCACGGGAACTGGAGAGCCTCAACAATGAGCTGGAAAAACGGGTAAAGGACAAGACTGAAGAAATCCTGAAGCATATTTATACGGATTCTTTGACCCAACTCCCCAACCGTGAAAAATTGATTCGTGATTTGACATATAAAGAGCACAGTTATGTAATCCTGATAAATATCGACGATTTTTCTTCGTTGAATGATTTTTTCGGCCATATTATCGGGGACTTCATCCTGAAATACCTGGCTGATGTAATCTACGCACATATCGATAAGAGTCAGGCTGAACTTTACAAACTTTCAGGTGATGAATACGCCGTACTGTATTATGGCATTCATTCCAGCGAAGATATGGAATCTTTTATTTCTGATCTGTCCGGTATCCTGCGGCACCTGTCCATAGATTATCATGGGCAGGTGATTCAGGTATCTGCAACCATTGGTGCAGCGATGACTCTGAAAGGTGCAAAGGGGCTGCACAAAGCTGACCTGGCCCTCAAGCAAGCGAAAAAAAATAACAGCGTCAATTTCATACTGTATGACGACAGCATGAAGTTGTCGGAAAACATCAAGGAAAACCTTGATATGGCAATAGCGGTATGTGAGGCAATTAAGGATCGCCGTATCGTTCCCTATTACCAGCCACTGTATGACGTAAAATCCGGCGAAATCGTCAAGTACGAATGCCTGGCGCGTTTGATAAAGAAAGATGGTACAGTCGTATGGCCTGGGCAATTCCTTCCAGCGGTGGAAAAAATACGTGTCTATCCGGAAATTACGCATTTGATGGTGGAACAGGCCCTGGAGTGCCATGCTCGAACCGGTTGGTCATTATCTCTAAATATTTCTATCAATGATATTTATAATGACGATACACGCGACTATCTGCTGGAACAACTGAGTCAACTGGATGGAAACCATGGCCTGACCTTCGAGGTTTTGGAAACCGAGGAGGTAATCAACGACAGCGTTGTCTCAACTTTTATAAGGGAAGTACAGTCACTCGGTGGACAGATTGCTATTGACGATTTTGGTAGTGGTTTTGCCAATTTTCAATACATGATCCAAATCAACGCCGATATTATCAAGATCGACGGCTCCCTGATTAGAAACCTGCATGAAGACAAGAATGCCTATGCCGTAGTCGAGACTATTGTGACTTTTGCTAGCAGGATGGGAATGACTACCGTCGCAGAATTTGTGCACTCAGCCGAAGTCCTGAAAGCGGTCAGGGAAATTGGTATAGATTGGGCCCAGGGCTTTTATCTCTCTGAACCGATGAAGTGTTTGGAGTAGCGGTGATAGTTTTGTGATAACTTTTTGCCATAATCCAGCAAAGCAACGGCCATATTTTACAAACCGCCATTCATCCATAAACAGAATGTTCAGCAAGAGAAGCCTGTATGTCAAAAAATGTTTTGATTATTGAAGATGATCCGGATATTGCCAATCTGGTGCGCTTGCAGATGCAGGAACTGCACTGCCGGGCCGATGTGGTGCATGACGGGCTGGAAGGTTTAAATACCTTTAAAGAAGGCCGCTACGACTTGATCATACTGGATATTATGCTGCCCGGCCTGGATGGCCTGGATGTCTGTAAATCCATCCGGCAGACAGAATCCTATGTGCCGATTCTTATGCTGACAGCACGTTCTTCGGAACTGGATCGGGTACTGGGCCTGGAACTGGGTGCGGATGACTATTTAAGTAAACCGTTTAGTGTGCTGGAACTGGTGGCCAGGGTTAAGGCCCTGTTTCGCCGGGTAGATGCCATGCAGGAACAGCATGAACAGCAGTCTGATGAAGATAACCCGATACTGGAAGTGGGTCCAATTCAGATTAATCAGCAGTCTCGTACCGTAACGGTTAACGGGGATGATATTATCCTGACGGCCAGAGAATTTGATTTGCTGACCTGGTTTGCCCGGCATCCGGGGCAGGTGTTTACCCGCTCCCAGCTTCTGGACAGTGTCTGGGGTTATGGACACGATGGTTATGAGCATACAGTTAACTCCCATATCAACCGGTTACGGGCCAAAATAGAGCAGAATCCGGCTAAACCCGATTATATTCTGACGGCCTGGGGGGTGGGCTATAAATTTATGGATAGCCGTGCTCATGAATAAAATTCTGACCCGGATACGGCAGTTTTTTTACGGCTCCCTTTACACTAAGCTGGCCAGTATCCTGGTGCTGATTATTCTGACCATGGGTTTTGTTTACGGTTTTATAACCTTTTCGGTCACTCATGACTATTGGCAGGAAAGCATCCAGAAATTTAACCGGGATCTGGCGGCCAATCTGGTCGGGGAACGGGATCTGGTGGTGGAGGGTAAAATAAATACTCAGGCTCTGAAGCAGACTTTCCATGATTTTATGACGGTAAACCCCAATATTGAAATATACCTGCTGGATCTGCAGGGTAAAATACTATCCTATTCGGCGGAGCCGGATCAGGTTAAACGTGAATATGTTTCATTGGAACCCGTTAAAGCTTTTTTTAAAGGGGAGCTGCTGCCCGGTGATGATCCCCGCAGCCTGACAGTTAAAAAAGCGTTTTCTGTGACCTATATACCCACTCGTGAACACCCGGAAGGTTATTTATACGTGGTGCTTCGCGGGCAGGAGTTTGATCAGGTCAACCAGGCAGTGCAAAACCGTTATTTAATTGGTTACAGCCTGGTCTTTGTGGGGATCAGCCTGGTTATCGGCCTGCTTCTGGGGCTGTTTCTTTTTTACAATATTACCCGCCGGCTACGCTCATTATCGTCAGCCATGCAGAGTTTTACTCAGAGCGGTTTTCAGAATCGGCCTGATGTTAAGGCAATTGCCGATAACAGCAATGATGAAATTGGACAGTTAGCTCATAGTTTTGCTGTTATGGCTGAACACATCATTATGCAGCTGCAGAAGCTGGAAGTGCAGGATCAACAGCGCAGAGATCTAATTGCCAATGTCTCCCATGATTTGCGTACGCCTCTGGCTTCTATGCTGGGCTACCTGGAAACACTGCTTTTAATAGGAGAAACAGAAACCTGGGAAAAGCGTCAGAACTATCTGCAGATTGTTTCCCGTCATGGTAAACGCCTGGAACGCCTGATTAATGATTTGTTTGAGCTGGCCAAACTGGATGCCCGGGAAGTGGAGCCGGTGCGGGAAGTATTCAGTTTCAGTGAGTTTATTTATGATGTGGCACAAAAATTCAGTCATAAGGCTGAACAATCCGGTATTAAGCTGGCACTGGACTGCCCCCAGGAAGCCCTGCTGGTGAATGCGGATATTGCTATGATGGAACGGGTTATGGATAACCTGATCAGCAATGCCTTTAATTACACGCCTTCAGGAGGCGAGATCCGCTTAATGGTAAAAAAATTGTCCAGTGAAGTCATTCAGGTGTGTGTACAGGATAACGGCTGCGGCATTGATGCAGAAGAGCTGTCCAGAATATTTGAACGTTTTTATCAGGCCGAAAACAAACACCGCAAAGGCCAGCATGCTGGTCTGGGACTGGCCATTGTTAAAAGAATTATCAGCCTGCATGGCAGTCAGATCCATGTGAACAGTCAGCCGGAGCAGGGCACCCGCTTTGATTTCAGTTTAAAACTGGTTAGCCTGTAGGCCGGTTTTTCCCGGTATAAGCCTATTTATAAACAAAAGATTGGGGTTGATCGGCAATATTTAAGGGTGTTTTCGTATTATCTCCAAATACAAAAATTGATATAATAAACCCAATCAGTACAAATGCAGTTAATTGCAGGATTATGTCATTTTTAAAAGTCATCATGGCGGCTTACTCATATCGTGTTGCTTTATTTTAAATTTAATTTAAGAAACAATGAATTACCGATAACTTGTTCACAATTAACTTTAACCTGCCTTTTTTACTGTAAAATTGAGAACTATGTCAAATAAGAACCTATGTCAAAATAGTCAATATAAAAGCATCAGTACTAATATGATTAAAAAACGGCTGTAAGACCGTTTAAATGTGTTTATTTAAGGAATTTATTTATGAAACAGGCCCTTTTTAGCCTACTTTTTTTCAGCCTTGCTGTTATCAGTTTTCCGTTAATGGCTGAGGGTGCGCCCAATTACCCGCCAGAAGATTCACTGGCTGACTATTGTTATAAACCTTCCAAACCGCTCTGGCTGTCAACGGCACTGCATAAAAAGCAGTATAAAGAAGATATGGAAGAATACGAGCGCTGCAAACAGCACTTTCATCAGATGCATAAAAATCTTGCCAGAATGAAAATGGATTCCGAGCAGCGTTCCAGGGAAATTCAGAAAGAATTTGAACAGCAGAATAAGTAAAATACAGCGGACACAGGAAGAAACGTTTCAGGAAGAACAGCTGACACTGATCTGCGTTGCCCAGTCGGGCGGCAGCCCGGCATAATGTTCCATATCCGGATGTTCATCATAAGGATTCAGCAGTATATTCATTAATTTATCCACTTCAGAATAATCCCGGTACCGGTTGGCCTGTTCAATCGCTATCTGTGCCATATAATTTCTTAGAATATACTTCGGGTTAACCCCGTTCATTTTGTTTCGGCGTTGTTCAGGGGACAGGCTATCATCCTGCTCAAGCAGTTTAAGATAGTGTTTATGCCAGGTATCAAAAACCTCCCTATCCATAAACATATCCCTTATCGAGGCTTTTTCCTGAGAGCCTGACGCCGTTGCTAACTGCCTGAACAGCAGGGTATAGTCCACCTGTTTTTTTTCCATCAGATTCAATAGTGATAATATCAGTGTACTGCGTTCCTGGTGCTCTTCATTAGAAACATCGGCATTAAAAAAGCCCAGTTTCGGCTCCATCAGGCCCAGGTAATGGCGGGTAAATGCCGGTTCAAATTCAGCCAGTGTGGCTTTGGCTTCGTCTATTGTCATCAGTGACAACAGAGTTTCTGCAAACCGGGTCAGGTTCCACAGGGCAATGCTGGGCTGGTTCTTAAAGCTGTAACGTCCCTGATGATCGGAGTGATTACAGATAAAATCCCGGTTATAAGTGTCCAGAAATCCAAATGGGCCATAGTCCAGTGTCAGTCCCAGGATTGACATATTGTCAGTATTCATAACGCCGTGGGCAAAACCCACACTTTGCCAGTGGGCAATCATAAGGGCAGTTTTTTCTACTACTGCACTTAATAACCGCTGATAGGGATTGTCTGTCCCGTTTTTATCTTGCAGTGATATTTCAGGATAATCATTTTCAATAACAAAATCCGCCAGCCGCTGTACCTTATCGGGCTGATTACGGGAAGCAAACAGCTCAAAACTGCCGAAACGGATAAAAGAGGGTGCCATACGCACCATGGATGCCCCGGTTTCCAGTTGTTCCCGGTAAACTTCTTCCTCACTGTTTACCATGGCCAGGGCGCGGGTGGTGGGTATGCCCAGCCCATGCATGGCTTCACTGCATAAATATTCACGTATGGTTGAACGCAGTACTGCCCGGCCATCACCCCGGCGTGAATAAGGCGTCATACCGGCACCCTTAAGCTGGATTTCCCAGTATTCTGCACAGGAGTTTCTGACTTCAGCCATTAATAGTGCCCGTCCATCACCCAGTTGCGGTACAAAACCGCCAAACTGGTGTCCGGCATAAATGGCCGCCACGGGCTGGCAGTTTTCGGGAATATACTGTCCGGCGACAAACTGACAGAAATACTCAGTATCCAGTTGCCGGCTGTCATAATCCAGTAATTTTGCTGCACTGTGATTGATATGCACCAGTTCCGGCTTATGCAGACCATCCGGTTCCTGTACAGAGAAGAAATCCTCGCCCAGACTGTGGAAACGGTTGCTAAACTCCAGACTGGAAAACAAGAGGCTTTCTTTGGAATGAAGGCCTGTTGGAGCTTCTGTAGTGTCGTCTGGTGTTGTTTTAACTGAATCTAACATGGTAATAACCTTATTTAGTGTGCATCCAAAAATTGCTCTGCTCTTAAGTCACCCTTTTTTAAAGGGGGAAGTTAAAAGCTTAATAAACGGATGGAAACTATTTAAACTGGAACCGGGCAATACGGCCTTAATAACATACTAAATTGCTTGGTTATTAATATTCTACACTTTTTTCCTGATGGTGTATCGTTATTGTCTTTTTTTTTATTTCGTGTATCTTTGTACTGATGTGGGGGAATACCGGGGATGGGGAAATCAGCAATGGAAAAACAATGTTAAAAATCAGTACTATAATAATCATCTTATCTTTCATTCTGGTAACGAATACACTGGCCTGGGATCTGGGTAAAGAAGGCCGTTTCCAGTTTGAACAGGTGAATGACAATGTCTATGTTATGCATGGCCCACGGGAAGAACCCAATCCTGATAATTATGGTTTTATGAATAATCCGGGTATTATTGTGGCCGAGCACGGTCTGATTGTGATTGACCCCGGTTCAGCCTACCCAGTGGGTCTGGAAGTACTGAAGGAAATTGAAAAAATATCCACTAAACCGGTTCTGGCTGTTTTTAATACCCATGTTCACGGCGATCACTGGCTGGCTAATCAGGCGATTAAGGAAAAATACCCGCAGGCCAGAATTTACGGCCATCCGGCCATGATTGAACAGGCTAATGGCGACACCGGTTTGTACTGGGTGGATATGATGGAGCGCCTGACAGACGGTAAAACTAAAGGCACCAGAGTTGTGGCGGCAGAAACAGCTGTAACAAATAGTCAGACCATAGAAGTGGATGGGCAGATTTTTAAAATTCATTCATTGATACCTGCTCATACCAATACTGATATTATGATTGAGCATGTTAATTCTAAAACGCTTTTTACGGGTGATAACAGCTTTAATCAGCGTATGGGGCGCTTTGATGAAACAGCCAGTATGATGGGCAATATCAAGGCGCTGGAATATGCCCTGGGTCTGGACATAAAAACCTATGTACCGGGACATGGTCAGTCTGGCAGTAGTGATACCGCTGTAAAGCCCTTTCTTAACTATTTAAAGCGGGTTCAGCAAGTGGTAGAGGCTGGTTTTGAAGAAGAACTGCAGGACTTTGAAATAAAAGACAGGATCATTGCACAGTTTGAAGATTACAGCTCCTGGGCCGGTTTTGACATAAATTTCGGTAAACATATAAATAGTATGTATCTGGAAGTAGAAAAAGCAGCCTGGTAACAGTAAATACAACTACAATTATAAAACTAAACTCAAAAAGGAAATTTTTTCGTTATGACTGATTATAGTAACTACGACAGTGATGTATTTTCCTGTCAGTATGAAGGTGATACGGCTGTTATCTGTCTAAAAGCCAATTCATTGAAAATGACCACTGATCCCCACCACTTTCATGACATCCTTGAATGCATGAATACCATTGAAGTGGATGCAGATATCAAAGGTATACTGGCTCTGAATACGGTCAAGTATGGGCGCATAGAAGCCTTGCAGGCATTTATTAAGTCAATCCAGAAACAATCCGGTTATGTACAGAAAGAAATGGGGGTAACCCGCTACGGCAATTCGGTTAAACGCCTGACACTGGCTATTAATGATTTTTCCAAACCCTGTGTGGTGGGGATAGAAGGGCAGGTGGCTATTGATGGCTTTGGTTTTTTTATGGCCTGTGATCAACGGGTTGCCGCTGATGATTTAAGCATTGAATTTCCCGGACTGGAAATTGGTGTGACGCCGATGGGTGCAGTCGCTCTGTATATGAGTCGTCAGATGGGAGCCAATAAAGCCCTGGAGATTCTGATGTCCAAAGATCCGGTCAAAGCAGAAGAAGCTAAACAGCTGGGTTTTGTTACCACGGTTGTACCTAAAGAACAGGTAAAAGAAGAGTGCATGAGACGTTTACAGGAAATGTACAGGATCCCTGGCGTCACTTTGAGCCTGACCAAACAGTTAATACGTCCAAAAACTTATGAACTTGAAGAGCATTTTGAATTATCCTCCCGCCTGCTCTGGAGCTCTATTGTAGATAATTAATCTTTACGATTAAGTTCCCCTCTTTGCCTCATGACATCTGCTTTTGGCAAAGGGGGAGTAGGGAAATAAGTTCTGGAAGCCTGATCCTGTACTTAAATAAGAAAATACCTCAACTGGAAATCTCCTCCGGCAACACCAGCCTGGCTGTATTACGGGAAAAGAAATAGAAACGGTGCATACTCTGCAGCAGGGAAATTTCCATACGGGCCAGCTTCAGATCATCCTCTTTCTTGCTGCCCAGGTGTGTTGATTTTCTGGATAAAATGGTGTCCACATAAGATTTTAGTTCTGACTTTCGATTCATAACCTGTTCTGCCGCCTGCTCATCATTTTTACTAATGGCTTTTACAGCCTGATTAAAGGTATCGTAAATACCCTGGTACAGGTTTTTAAACAGTTCTCTGGTCACCTCACTGCCTTTATGTTTATGCTCAATAAAACAGGCAATAATATCGGCAATTTCATCCTTAAGCTCATCAGCGACACTTTTCAATTTCAAATAGCTTTTAACTCTCCAGGAAAAAATATGATTATTTTAAGCCGCTAACATAAAGTGAAACGGCCTGAATCTCCATTTCTGTAAGACGGGATGCAATAGAATGCATAATGGCATTGTCATTGGTACGTTTACGCTCACTAAATCCCTGTAACTGAGAAGATATATAGCGTTTATGCTGTCCTGCAAGGCGAGGTAACTGGTCTGTACCTTCGCCTTTTTCACCATGGCAATTAGTACAGGCAGGTATATCGGACCATTCATTACCCTGGTGAAAAATATACTGTCCCACTGCAGCCAGCTCTTTATTGCGTACTTTATGGGACAGGGCTGGTTTGCTGTTAAAATAGTCGGCCAGAGCGGTAATTTGTTCATCGGTCAGATCTTTGGCCATATCATTCATTTCAGTGCTTTGACGCTGACCGCTTCTGAAATCCTGAAGCTGCTTGATAATATAGTTTTTATGCTGTCCCGCCAGTCTGGGATAGATCACACTGGATGCCTCACCTTCAAGGCCATGACAGAACTGGCATTTTTCCTTAACAATAGTGACAGCAATGCTGTCTTCTGCAAAAGTATTAGCACTGACAAATAACAAAAGAAAAAAGCTAAGAGATAATTTCAACATAATACAATCCTGATTTATGGATGAGTAGAGATTTATTTGGTCAATCTAACATAAACAGTTATTATTTAAAAAGATTAATCAGTATGCTGA
>Ga0256831_1001958_pt1 | contig 10848 bp, 10 predicted proteins | sample 132544metaG_FD_189087 | JGI IMG/M metagenome (GOLD analysis project Ga0256831, IMG submission 189087) | Hydrothermal vent microbial communities from Lau Basin, Pacific Ocean - 132-544 | ecosystem: Environmental > Aquatic > Marine > Hydrothermal vents | place: Pacific Ocean: Lau Basin | collected... | reverse complement strand
TAGGGTATCAGGTTTCTTACTTTATGGGTGATTTCATAGGGGAACACTATCTAAAAAGACTTCTCTCAAGGTTTGGAGTTTCTGAAGAGGAGTTTGAGAAAGTTAGAAGGTTTGTTGAAAAGAGGGGGGAGCTCTCCCTCGTGTTTGGCAGGTTCATTCCCGTTGTAAGGCCAACTCTTCCTGTTGTTATAGGGGCCTTTGAACCAGATTACCTGAAGTTTACTATTTACAACGGGATTGGAGCTCTCCTCTGGGCGCTCTCCTACCTCTTCATAGGCAACTTGATAGGTAAACTGATTTCAACTATTATTAGCCATAAACTGGTGTCTGCTGTTGTTATAGCCCTTACCCTGCTACTCTACATCCTCTGGAGAAACTATGGAAAGGATAAGAAGAACCTTTGAGGAGCTTGAAGGAAAAGGTGAAAAACCCCTAATCGTCTACGCAACCGCTTGCGACCCCAACTGTGAGAAGTCTCTTAGTGTTTTTAAGCTCATCCTTGAGTTTGCCGATATGGTTGAAGTGGGAATGCCCTTTTCCGACCCCCTTGCAGACGGCCCGACGATTCAGAAGGCCCACGAGAGAGCTCTCTCTGCCGGAGCAAACACCTGCCGGGTTTTAGAGTTAGTTTCAAAACTCAGGGACTTTACAGATAAGCCGATTATCCTGATGGGCTACTACAACCCCATCTTTGTTTACGGAGAAGAGAGGTTCATAAGGGACGCTAAATCAGCAGGAGCAGACGGCTTCATCGTTCCAGACCTTCCCCCTGAAGAAGGGATGGACTTTTCAAGGAAGGTAAAGTCTTTAAAGCTCTCTCCCGTTTTCCTTGCAGCTCCCACAAGTACAGACGAAAGGTTAAAACTCATAGGAGAGGCAACCGGAGAGTTTATCTACTACGTTTCGGTTACAGGGATAACCGGCGAAAGAGACAAACTTGCCTACGCCGAAATAGAAAGGGATATTGAAAGGGTGAAGAGGGTTACCGGGAAAAGAGCCGTTGTCGGTTTTGGAATTTCAAGGCCGGAACACATAAAGCAGATGTATAATAGTCCTGATGGGTTTGTAGTCGGAAGTGCCGTTGTGAAGAGAATTGAGTCCTGGAACCTCTCTGAGCTGAAAGAGCTCCTTTCCGGCCTTAAGGCTGCTACAAAATCTTAAATTCTGGAGGAAATATGTTTGGCTTGGGAACTCAGGAGCTTATAATTATTCTGGTAATTGCACTTCTTATCTTCGGTCCTAAAAAACTCCCAGAACTTGCCCGTTCAACCGGTAAGGCTATAAACGAGTTCAGGAAAGCCTCTGCCGGGATAATTGACGAGGAAGAGGAGAAGAAGGAGAAAGAGAAGGAAGAGAAGAAAGAGGAGACTGTAGCAAAGTCTGAAGCCAAGAAAGAAGAGGAAAAGGTAGAGAAAATAAAGGTTAAGGAATAAGAAGAGTAGGAAATGCCAGAGAAGAACTACCAGACTCCCGAAGAGGAGCTCCCTGTAACCGAACACATAGAGGAGCTCCGCCAGAGGCTCTTTAAATCGTTCATAGCCATAATTGTAGGCTTCCTGATAGCGTGGCCTTTTAAAAAGAAGATACTCCTGCTCCTTGAAAGGCCACTTCCACCAAACCTTCAGGGAAAACTCATATTCCTTTCACCGCCAGAAGCCTTCTTTACAGCCCTGAAAATCTCGTTCTTTGCCGGTATTCTCATATCCCTGCCCTACGTTCTCTATCAGGTGTGGAAGTTCATAGAGCCCGGCCTTTACGAGCACGAGAAGAAGTTTATACTGCCCTTTATGTTCTTCTCTGTTCTCTTCTTCTTCTTAGGAGCTTCTTTTGCCTACTTCGTTATACTTCCCTTTGGTTTAAGGTTTCTCCTCGGTTTTATGGGAGACCTGCTGACGCCTCAAATAACAATAGGCAGCTACGTTTCATTTGTTATTCAGATGATTCTGGCCTTTGGTTTTGTCTTTCTCCTTCCTGTTGTTGTCTGGTTGCTTTCAAAACTTGGAATAATAAATTACAGGATGCTTGAAAAGAACAGGAAATTTGCAATTCTTGTTATATTTATAGTAGCGGCACTTCTCACACCGCCCGATGCGTTCTCCCAGATAATGATGGCGCTTCCCCTTTTAGCTCTTTATGAGCTGAGCATCTGGGTTTCAAAAATTGCAGGAAGGGGACGAGAAGAAGAGGAAGAGATCTCATATTAACAACCTACTTGGAGGGAGCCGTTCATGGCTGAAAACTTAGCCGAGGGTTTTTCTTTAGAGCAGCTTCAGAAAATGAGTATTTTTGACCTGAGGAAAATCGCCAAGTCTTTAGGGTTAGAGGTAAAGTCTGTAAAGAAGCAGGAGCTTATTAAGAAGATTCTTGAAAAAGATGCAGAGAGGAGAGGTTCCAACTTTAGAGTTGGAGTTTTAGAAGTTCTTCCAGACGGTTTCGGTTTCTTGCGTTCTCCCGAAAACAACTACCTTCCAAGCTCAAACGATATCTACGTTTCACCCTCTCAGATAAGGAAGTTTGGTCTGCGGACGGGAGATACGATAGCCGGTGAGGTAAGGCCACCGAAAGAGGGAGAGAAGTACTACGCCCTTTTGAAGGTTCACGCAATAAACTGGGAACCGCCAGAAGTTGCCAAAACCCGCCCCCAGTTTGACCAGCTTACACCCCTTCACCCAATGGAGAGGTTCAGGCTTGAGCACGACCCTTCGGAGCTCTCCACCCGCGTTGTTGACCTGATAACCCCTGTAGGAAAGGGACAAAGAGGTCTTATCGTTGCTCCACCAAGGGCCGGTAAAACGGTTCTTCTCCAGAAGATGGCGAACGCCATAAAGACCAACTACCCCGATACTTACCTCATCATTCTTTTGATAGATGAAAGGCCTGAAGAAGTTACAGACATGAAGAGAAACACTCTTGCCGACGAGGTTATCTCCTCAACCTTTGACGAACCTCCTGAAAGGCACGCTCAGGTTGCAGAGATAGTTATTGAGAAGGCCAAAAGGCTGGTTGAGCATAAGAAGGACGTTGTTATCCTGTTAGACTCACTTACAAGGCTTGCAAGGGCTTACAACACTCTTACTCCCCCCAGCGGAAAGATACTCTCAGGTGGTATTGACGCCCACGCCTTCCACAAGCCCAAGCGGTTCTTTGGAGCTGCAAGGAACATAGAAGAGGGTGGAAGCCTTACAATTCTTGCAACTGCCCTTGTTGAAACGGGAAGCCGTATGGACGACGTTATCTTTGAGGAGTTTAAGGGAACCGGTAACATGGAGATTGTCCTTGACAGGGCTCTGGTTGAGAGGAGGATCTTTCCTGCCATAAACATCCACAAGTCTGGAACCAGGAAGGAGGAGCTCCTTCTGCCCGAGTGGGAGCTCAACAGGGTCTGGATACTGAGAAGGCTCTTAACCTCCATGTCTCCGGTTGAGGCTATGGAGTTCCTCCTTGAAAAGCTCAGAAAGTACAAAACGAACGAAGACTTCCTGAAGGCTATGAACGCATGAAGGAGCTCATCTACTACAGCTTTTTAGAGAGTGCAGACCTAAAACGGGAGTTTATAGAGGAGAACAGGGAGAGGATATTTGCCGTTTTCAAAGAGATAGCAGAGAGAGTGAAGGGCGGAAATAAAATTCTCCTGTGTGGAAACGGAGGTTCTGCCGCCGACTGCCAGCACATAGCCGCCGAGCTTGTAGGAAGATTTAACATGGAGAGGAGAGCTCTCCCTGCTGTAGCTCTAACTACAGATACTTCAATCCTTACAGCCGTTGCAAACGACTACTCTTTTGATAGAATCTTTGAAAGGCAGGTTGAAGCCTTAGGGCAGGAAGGGGACGTTTTAATAGGAATAAGTACCAGCGGGAACTCGGAAAACGTTGTAAGGGCCGTTGAGAAGGCGAAAGAGATGGGAATTCTGACGGTTGGATTCCTCGGTAGAGACGGCGGCAGGTTAGCAGGGATGGTTGACCACGCCTTTGTTGTAAAGAGTTTCTCAACTCCGAGGATTCAGGAAGTTCACATCACTTTAGGCCACGTCCTCTGTGACTTCGTTGAAAAGTACCTCTTCTCCTATAACAACTACTTCCCTCCCTTCGGGGAGGGAAGGGAGTAATCCATCTAAAAATATCGTAAAATCCCACCCTGATTTATTCCTTTTAAAACAGTTTCGGAGGTTTCCGTTATGAAAATAGGGAAAGCTATTAGAATGGAAAGGATTATCAACAGGGAGACGGGGAATACGGTTATTATTCCTATGGATCACGGCGTTTCAATGGGCCCCATTCCCGGCATCATAAACGTAAGGGAGTCTATAGATAAGGTTGCAAACGGTGGAGCAAACGCAGTTATCATCCACAAAGGGCTTGTCCGCCACGGCCACAGAAAGGGTGGTAAAGACGTTGGCCTTATAGTTCACCTCTCTGCAAGTACGAACCTCTCTCCAAAGCCCAACTCAAAGGTACTGGTCTGTACAGTTGAGGAGGCAATTAAGCTTGGAGCAGATGGGGTTTCTGTTCACGTTAACCTTGGAGACATGAACGAAGACAAGATGCTTGAAGACCTTGGCAGAGTTTCTGAGAAGTGTTTAGAATGGGGAATGCCCCTTGTTGCCATGATGTACGCAAGGGGGGAGCACATTGAGAACCCCTTTGACCCAGACGTTGTAGCCCACTGTGCCAGGGTTGCTGCAGAGCTTGGAGCAGACATTGTTAAGGTTGCCTACACAGGAGATCCTGAGACTTTCAGAAGGGTAACTGAAGGTTGCCCCATTCCGGTTGTTATAGCCGGTGGTCCTAAGATGAGCAACGATATGGAGATTTTAGAGATGGTTGAAGGGGCCATGAAGGCCGGTGCTAAAGGTGTTTCAATCGGAAGGAACGCCTTCCAGCATGAAGACCCGGAGAAGATAGTAAGGGCAATCGCTGCAATAGTTCATGAGGGTAAAACGGCGAAAGAGGCTGCAAAGCTTTTAGAGGGGTAGCGGGAGCTCCCCTCTCTTAATTCAAACCTCTATCTCATCTGAAAACCTCTCAAGCTGAGGGAAGAGGGAGAGGAGCTCCCCCTTATCCTTAAACGGCCTTTTAAGAACGATCTCAGAAGCCGTTTTCTTTGAAACTCCCGGAATGTAAGAGAGGAGCTTGTGTGATATCTCGTTTATCTTTATCGGAACCGGAATTCCGATAACAGACCTCTCTCTGTGGCCCACAACAACAACGTCTGTTGTTCTAAAGAGTTCCAATTCTTCTGGAATTCTGACCAGAATCGGGTAGGTTCCTATCTGCCTTCCTAAGGTGTGGGCTCCGTCGTGGGCCTCAAGGAGAACGTCCTTTATTACTGTTCCAACAGGAAAAACCCTCTTCATCATCGGAAGGTCAAAGTTCTCCCTCACCCACTCCTTAAACCTCTCAAACTCCTTTCTGTGTTTCGTTTTTGGCCTCTTAACCATTTCAGCTATAGGCGTTTCATCAAAAACCATAACCTGCCTTATGTTTACCCTTCTGACTAAAAGCCCTTCGTCTAAGATGGACTTTAAAAAGTCAATATTTTTCCTGAATGTTTCCTTAGTTTCACCGGGAAGGCCTATCAGGAAGTTTATTCCCGGAAGCAGTTTGTAGAGCCCTTTTTTCCTCTCTTTAAATGCTCCCACTTCGTTTACAACCTTCATGGCCGTTTTAACCCCTTCAGGGTCAACTTTCAGGTAGTTTCTCCTTATTACCTCAGGGTCTGCACTCTCAAGGCCGAAGGGAGCTATGTCTCCCTCTGTATCGTATGTGGCTATACACCTTAAGGCTTCTTTTGACTTTTCTGTATGGGCTGCAATTGTTCCGGCGTTTACGTTGTCTATATGAAGGGTTTTAATCTCTCCCACTTCCCTTATCTCTCTGAAGAGCCTGCAGATTGCCTCAGGGTTTGGTTCAGGGAACTCCCCTTCCGTTTTAACGGCCTTGTAGCCCAGAATGTTTGGCTGCCTTCCTATCCGGAAGTACCTTACTCCGGCGCCGTATAGCGCTTTTACTTCCTCAACTATCTTTTCCGGTTCCCTCTCGTCGGGCCTTCCGTAGAGACCTTCTGTACAGTATGAACAGTGGTGTCTCCTCTCACATCCCCTGAAGGTCTCTATCTCGCAGATTACGTACGGGTAGTAGAAGTGGTCCTTTACTATGAACGCCCCTAATGGAGCAAACCTGTCAACTTCTCTGGCCGTTCTTTTCAGGGTGAAAGTGCCTGTAGGGAGTGGAGCTCCCTCAACTATCGCCCTTCCCACGTGGTAGGCTGCAAGCTCAACGTCTCCTGAAGAAATGAGGTCAAATCCTTCAAACTCAAGCCTTTCAGCCCTGCTTCCCCCTTTAAGGGTAAACCCGAACCTGATAGGGCCGCCAACAACCTTGTAGGCAGGGAGCTCCCCCACCTCTTCAATCTCCCTCTTCGTTATGGGTGTTCCCCCTAAGTACCTTCCGGGAACGGTCATTCCCGTTATGAGGAAGATGACGTCGGCATCTTTAAGGAGCTCCCTCTTCTCCTCGTTTCTTCTGTAGTCGTCTATTGCAACGTAAGAGATGCTCTCTTCCGGAAGGCCTGCACAGACGAGAGCTCCCGCCACGTACCGAACGTAGGTTGAGATGTAGGGAGGAACTCCTAAACAGGTTGGCTCGTCAACGTATCCGTCAAGTATTACTACCCTCATTTCCCTTTCCGTAGGCGATGTTGAAGAGAACTGGCGCAAGGATTCCGGTGATGATTGCCAGTAAAATTAGGGAGCTCTCCGTGTGGTGGTCAATGGCTCCCATCTTAACCCCGAGCTCTGCAATAACGATTACGAGGGTGAGAGGTGCAGAGAGGAGGAACCCCGCTGCAACCGATTCCCTTAAAGTTAAACCCTCAAGTTTCAGCAGGAGAGACGGAATAACCTTTGAGGCAAAACTTACAGCAACCATAACCGATATAAGCTCTAAAAGGTGGAGCGACAGGTGAGGCATTACAAAGTTTATCCCTACAGAGATGAAGAAGATGGGAATGAGGAACCCGAAGCTGATGCCGGAGAGCTTCTCCTCAATGTTTTCTGTGTCTTCAAAAACCGTTGCAAATATCACTCCTGCAAGGAAGGCTCCGATTATGGGCTCAACGTGTATGAGGGATGCCGCCACAGAGAGAACAAACATAACGGCTAAACTTATCCTTACCCCTATCTCGGCAGGGTTTTTCTCAAAGAAGAACTTAAACCGGTTGGGATACCACCAGACAAAACTCCTCAGGAAGATAAGGATGAGCCTTGCCACAAGGAGGAAGAGGAGGAGCTCCCCTATTCCCTTCCAGAAGTCAACTCCAAAACCAAACTCAGTGTAGAGGCCGAAAAGGGTAAGGGCTGCAATAGTGAAGACCTCACCAACTATCCCGGTGAGGAAAACCGTTTTACCGTAGCGGGTGGGCAGAAGCCCCTTCTCCTTTAAAACAGCAACAACAATCCCAACGGATATGGCCCCTAAAGCGATTGAGATTAGAGGGTGGAAAGAGAGTTTGCTTCCGCAGGTAAAGGCTATTGAAAGTACTAAAACGGGAACGGCCGTGTAGATTAACTTTGTCTTCAGAGGCAGCCTGTGGATCTCCTTAATCTTAACCTCAAGCCCTGCTATGAACATCAGAAGCAAAAATCCAAAGGTTGAAAGGAACTGGAGCCACTGTGAAGGTTCAATCAAGTTGAGCCCCGACTTTCCAACGGCTATTCCGTAGAGAATTTCACCTACAGAAACGGGAATTCTCAGGAGCTTACTGAGGAAAGGGACAAATAGAATGCCTATAGAGATAAAAATCAGAGAAACTAACAGACCTTCCATCTACTCACCTACACAGATAAGAATTGACGTGCACTTAGACCTGTGGAGCATGTGGTAGGGAGGGTAAGGGTTAAACCAGTTTGTCTTCCTTCCCTTCCTTGCCCCAATTACAGAGAGGTTGTAGCCCTTACTCTCGTCTGAAAACTCCCTTACAGGGTTTCCAACCCTCACTTTAAACTCTATGGGAACCTTATACATTGTTGAAAGCTTTGTAATTCTTTCCTTTAAGGATTCAACTTTTCTGTTGTTCTCAAAAGGTGAAACATAAAGAGCCGTAAGGGAAGCGTTGAGCATCAGGGAGAGCTCTATACCCACCTCAAGGGCCCTTATACCGCTAAAGGAACCCGATACGGGAACCAGAATTCTCTCAACAGGCGTTGTTCCCCTTGCAACTGCAACGGGAGAGAGGGTCTCCTCTCCAACCACTATCGGGAAGGTTTTTATACCGAAGAAGAGAGGGAGCTCCCTGTACCTGTCCGGCATAACGATAAGGCCGAAGTTCTCCTCTCTTATGTTCTCAAAAAACTCCTTTTCACAGTTTTTAAGCTCTTTAACGTTTATCTCTCCCTTCTTTACTTCCTCAAAAGAGCGAACAATCAGGTCTTTCCTGTCTCTGCAGGTGTAGAAAGAGATCTTGGAGAGTTTGGTATTCTCGTAGAAGAACTTTGCGTCCTTTAACGTTTTCTCTGAGTGTTCCGGCAGGAAGACCACCTCTTCCGTTCCAAACTGGAGAGGGAACTGAGGCTCTCCAGACTTTATGAGACCGGCGATGTACTTAAGGATTTTCGGGTCTCCCACTATCAGGATTCTGTCTCCCGGCTTTATCACCGTTTTAGACCTTGGAAGAATCAGCTTATCTCCCCGGAAAATGGCAACAATTCTCCACCTGCGGGAGGTGAACTTTCCGACAGGGTAGCCTGCCACAATGGAGGTGGGCATAACGGAGACCTCTATTATCTCCCCCTGACCAAGGCCTATGTTTGTCGGGCTTACAATTCCCGATTCTATCTGCCTTTCAAGGAGGGAGGCCGTTGCTATCGCCTTGTTTACGTAGTTAATTCCTTCTCTCTCGTACTTTTCGTCGTTCTCTGTGCTGTTTGAAACCGCAAAGATGGTTGGAACTCCAAACTCCTTTGCAATTCTGCAGGCCTCAAGGTTTACCTCATCGTCTCCGGTACAGGCGGTAAAGGCCGTTGCGTCCTCAATTCCGGCCTTCTTCAGAAGGAGCTTGCTGGTTCCGTCTCCCTGAAGGAGAACAACCCTGTTGAGGGATTCTGAGTTGAGGAGCTCCACCACCTTCTGGAGCTTCTCCTCGTCCTGGTCTATCACGACCAACTTCCACTCTTTCTGGAGCCTCTTTATCAGCTCCCTTCCAACCTCTCCTGCCCCGACAATTATCAGCTTCAAGTTCCTTCTCCTCTCCTTTTCTGACCCTCAGAAATTTATGGTGGATAAGGCGTTAGTCAAATAATTGATAAAAGTTCTCATTAAGATAGGCGAAGAGCTTGACAATCAGGAAAGTGGGAAATAAGATTCAAATTAAACAGCATAGGAGGAGGCAATGACTCCACTTCTTACAGTTAACGATGTAAAGCTTACCATAGATGGAAGGCCCATACTGAAGGGCGTAAACCTCGTTGTTAACGAGGGTGAAATTCATGCAGTTCTTGGTCCAAACGGCGCAGGAAAGTCTACCCTTGCAAGCCTCATAATGGGAATTAACGACCTGAAAGAGCCCGATTCCGGAGAGATAATCTTTCAGGATAAGCTAATCAACGGCCTTGAGATAACCGAAAGGGCAAAACTGGGAATCACACTTGCCTGGCAGGAGCCTGCCCGTTTTGAAGGGATAACCGTTGAGGAGTACCTGAAACTCTCGGGCAGGAACAACCCGGAGCTTGACGTTGTTAAGTGTTTGGAACTTGTCGGCCTTGACTGTTCTTACCTTAACAGGTTCGTTGACGATACCCTCTCAGGTGGCGAGAGGAAGAGGGTTGAGCTGGCCTCAGTTCTTGCAATGAGGCCAAAACTTGCCGTTTTAGACGAGCCAGATTCCGGAATTGACTTTGCGTCAATGGAAGACATAGCAAACATGATTAAGACCATGAGGGAAAGAGGAACCACCGTTCTGATGATAACCCACAGGGAAGAGATTGCAGAGATTGCAGACAGGGCAACCCTCATGTGTGACGGCAAAGTTGTTCAGACTGGAAATCCGAAAGATGTTGGTCAGAAGTTTAAGACGATGTGCGTCAAGTGTGAAGTCCGCAACCCGGAACTTGTAGGAGGTGAGTAATGGCAACAAAAAACGTTCTTGATACAGTTGCAAAGAAGTTCATCCAGATAGGTCTTCCGAAAGACCTCTTTGAGAAAAACAGGTTCAACCTTTTAGTTGACAGAAACAAGATTATTGTTCGCTACCCGGCCCCCGGTGTAAGGTCTGAGGTTATAGAGACTCCAACGGGAGTTAAGACAAAGGTTTACGTTGAGCCTGGAACAAAGCTTGAGGAGCCTGTAACCCTCTGCTTTGGCGCTGCTGAAACGACGGAGGTTCAGACAACAGAGGGTGAGATCGTTGTCGGAGAGGGCGCCGACGTTAAGTTCCAGGTTTACGGTGCTATGGCAGAAGGCATTAAGCTCAAGCACAAGAACAAGCTGAAGGTGAGGGTTGAGAAGAACGCAAGGTTTGAGTTCTTAGACCTTCACTACAACGGTGAGGATACCTTCGTTGAGCTTGACACGGAGACCGACGCCTACATAGGCGAGAACGCCTACTTCAGGTCTGTCTTCAAGCAGACCAGAGGAAGGGCTGGAAAGGTTCGTATAGTCCTTAAGGCACAGGTTGATAAGAAGGGCGTTGCTGTCTTTGAGACGAAGATGATAGGAAAGAAAGACGACGAGATATACGTTGAAGATGTGATCCACCTTAACGGTGAAGAGTCAAGAGGTATCTCAAAGAGCCGTATAATTGCTGTAGATGAGACAAAGGCTACTTTCGTAGGTGAGACCTACGGAAACGCACCAA
>Ga0256831_1001957_pt1 | contig 10851 bp, 11 predicted proteins | sample 132544metaG_FD_189087 | JGI IMG/M metagenome (GOLD analysis project Ga0256831, IMG submission 189087) | Hydrothermal vent microbial communities from Lau Basin, Pacific Ocean - 132-544 | ecosystem: Environmental > Aquatic > Marine > Hydrothermal vents | place: Pacific Ocean: Lau Basin | collected... | reverse complement strand
GTACTTCATTTTTAACATAACAATGACATAAATTAGGTTAAACAAAGCATTTATCTAAACGAAGTCCTTTCATTTGCCGTTAAGTTAAAAATATCTTGGAATAACTTTTGCAACGCCGGAGTAAGTTCATGATTCCTCCTTTGCATAACCAAACCGGCGACTTCCAAGGATTTTTGTAATTTATAAACCTTTAAAAATTCAGCGCCTCCCCATGAGAAAGAAGGGATGTAACGAGGAGGAAATCCCTCTCCGAAAATGTTTGATGAAATCCCGACAACGGTACCTGTGTTAAACTGCGTTCCGATTGCGGACTTGCTGTGATCGCCCATGATTAATCCTACAAACTGTAATCCGGTTTTAACGGGACGCCGGTTAACCTTTACGGTGATTTCGCCGTAATTGTTTTTCAAGTCGCTGTTGTTTGTGCCCGCGCCAAGATTTACCCACTGTCCGAGATAAGAATGTCCGAGAAAACCATCGTGCTGTTTATTCGAATAGGAATGAATAATCGAATTTTCAACTTCGCCGCCGACTTTACAGACCTCCCCAATTGTTGTGTGATGATAAATTTTAGCGCCGATTTTAATTTTACTTTTCTTTCCGATATACGCCGGGCCTGAAATTGTGGACTGAGGCATAATCTCGGCTTCATCATCAATAATTATCGGGCCGTGAGAAGTATCAAGAACAACTGTCGGCATTATGTTGCAATTTTTCCCGACAAAAATTTTGTTGTCGCCGACCGAATAGACTCCGTTAAAATCGGCAATGTCGGTGGAATCATTTTGCGAAAAGAACCGCGAAAAATCTGCGACTATCTCTTCGCCGTTTGCGTAAACAAGTTCCCAAGGATATTCAAAGATTTTTCCTTCAATCTCAACGGAAGGAAGTTTTGGAAGGAGTTCGCCGAAATCAAGCGCGTGATTCGATTTTACAATTTCTCCGAAATTTTTTACGGAAAGATATGCCGCCGCTATGCTTCCGTTTATCAAAAATATTTGCTCTTCGCTAATGTTTTCTATTCCAGCGTAAAACTCGTCGGGAAAAATCACTCTGCCGTTCAGAAACAATATTTTATCCGATTCGAAATTATTAACGGAATAACCGGGATTTTCCTCCTTCACAAAATCTTCCAAAAATTTGCGGGTATGCAGTAAAGGTTTTATTCCGTTAATCCGCTTTTCAATTTTTTCCCGCAAAGTGAAAATGCCGCAACGCAGTTCGTAAACCGGACGCAGGTAAACCAGCGGATTAAAATTACTGACTTTTTCATCTTCGTAAATGCAAATCTGTTTCATAAAAAGCCTGAAATAGTTGTTGAAAAATTCCCGCCGCTTGTTTTACAGGCAAGCGGCGGTTAATAAACTTTTACGAATCGGCGGTAGCTCGTTTTAATCTTTTCAAGAAGATTAATATTAATCCCGCTGATATCAATGAAGTAACGACAAGGAATAAAAAGAACTGCCACAATTCCCAGTTCTGATAAAACCTGCCGATAAATCCGGAGAGATAATTACCGATTGCCGTTGAAGCAAACCAGCCGCCCATCATCAAACCTTTCATTTTTGGCGGAGCTACTTTCGAGACGAACGACAATCCCATCGGGCTTAGAAACAGCTCGGAAATTGTCAGCGTAAAATAAGTGGAAATTAACCAGAACGGCGAAACGGTAACAGGAGAAACGCCGCCATGCAAGCTGTGAACCGAAGTCAGACCGTATGAAGCTACAACCATAATTACAAAAGCAACCGCCGAAATCACCATACCGATTCCGATTTTTGCGGGAGACGAAGGCTCCTTGCCGCGCCTGTTTAAGTATCCGAATAAGCCGACAATAATCGGAGTCAGCAGTACAATAAACATCGGATTAAACGATTGGAACTGCTCCGGAGCGATTGGGTTTTCAGCCGGGAAACTGTGAATTTTATAAATCAATAAAATAACGCCGGTAACAAAAAATCCCGCCGAGATAAGTTTTGTCCTCTTTGAACTTTTTCTGCTTAAGAAAACTCCTCCGCCGAGAAGTATAAATAAGATTGCGTGCAATCCTACAATATCGAAAAGGACGTAAGTAACATTATCAACAATGCTTTTGGTGTAATTTTTTGCAAAGAGAGTGAGAGCCGCTCCGTTCTGCATAAACGACATCCAGAAAAAGATTACAATAGCAAAAACCGTAAACAAAGCAATAACCCTTTCTTTCTCCTGTTGCGGAGTAAGTTGAATATCTTTATCCGAATTGGGAGCATGCTTCGAAGTGTAATCGGCTTCCTTGTAATATTTTCTGAAACCGAAAAAAATGAGAATCGAGAACAACATCCCGATTCCGGCTAAACCGAACGCCGCATTGTATCCTTCGGAAAGGGTAAGATTGTAGTGCGTCATTAAAAAATCTTTAATGCCTTTGGCGGCTTGAGGTGCGTAAAACGCTCCGATATTAATTCCCATATAAAAGATATTAAATCCGGCGTCTTTAAGCGAACCGTTTTTGTGCGAGTATAAATTCCCCACCAACACGGAAATATTGGCTTTAAACAAACCGTTGCCGATAGCTACAATGCCTAACGCGACAAAAAGCAGAGTGGGACTTTTAGTCGGCACCGCCATTAAGAAATATCCGAGAGCCAAAACGACTGCGCCGGAAATAATCGTTTTACTGTATCCGAGATAATTATCGGCAATCCACCCGCCCACTATCGGGGTGAAATAAACCGCGGCGAGAAATATGCCGTAAACATTTGTAACCTGCGCCGTATCCCAATGAAAATTTTCTCCGAGATAAAGGACGAATATTGATAACATTGTGTAGAAGCCGAAACGTTCCCACATCTCGGTCAGAAATAAAACGGGAAGTCCTTTGGGATGATCTTTGAACATAAATTAACTCCGAGTTTTTGAAATGAATATTAATCTAAATTAAGTTGTAAAGATAAAAAATTTTAGATAATTAATTAAAATACAAGTTGTCAAAAAAAAGCAGTTTCAATATATTTATAAGATGAAAAAAATTCTAAAGAAACTTACCGTTTGGTTTTCCGTTTTTGTTTTGATTGCCGTAGCAATCGTAGCGGCGTTAAATTATTATATCCTTCCCGATTACGTAAACGTTCCCGAAATTAAAGTTCCCGCTATCGTAGGATTGCCGCGAGCCGAAGCTATAAATTTATTGACAAGCAAAAAACTCATTCCGGTAAAACAAGGAATTAAATACGATTCGAATGTGCCGAAGGACCGCATATTGTTTCAGAAGCCCGAGCCAAACACTCTCGTCAAAGAAGGAAGACACGTCTATTATTGGGTTTGCGGCGGCGAGCCTCTGGTTCAGGCTCCAAAAGTGATCGGGAAAACAATTCGAGACGCTAAAGTTACGCTTGAACGGCTCGGTTTTGTAATCGGAGAAATCAAGGAATCACGTTCGGAATTTCCCAATAATACGGTAATCTCGCAGAGCGTCTCCCCGGGGGAAAACGTTCCCAAAGGGACTGAAATAGATATTGAAATCAGCATCGGTCCGCGCAGAGGCATGGTGCGCGTTCCTTCGTTAATTGCAAAAACCGTTAAAGAAGCAAAAAGAATTTTAAGAAGAAATAATTTAAGCGTCGGGAAAATTATTTACCAGCGCTCGCATAATCTTTTACCTAACACGGTGATTGATCAAATGCCGAGCGAAGACGCTTTAATTAACGTCGGCGAAAAAGTTGATATTGTCGTAACTAAATAGGTTAAGATGAATATTCAAATAATTAATTTTGAAAATAATTCCGCGGCCGAATATTACTCCGGAAAGTTCGGGATAAATCCGCCCGAGAACAGAAAAGGGTTTTTCGGTCTCTATGTTTCGGAAAGCGACATATCGTTCTTCTCCCCTCTGATTAGAGAATTTATTTTTCAGAATGAAGATGATTTTATAGTCTTCGGCAAAATTGACGATATTGAAGAATGCATTTTTTCTATGGCGAGCGAATACCCCGAAGTAAGTAGATACGCAGAAGCGGTTTTATCCAACTACATCAATTACGATAATTATATTTTTGAGATTAAAGGGAAAAAGTTCTCAACCTTTTCCCCTTTGGTTATGGGGATTTTGAATGTTACTCCCGATTCTTTTTCCGACGGAGGAGAGTTTTTCGACCGTGAAAAAGCTTTGGAGCACGCGATAGAAATGATTAATTGCGGCGCGGATATTATAGATGTCGGCGGCGAATCTTCCCGTCCGGGCGCAAAACCCGTTTCCGCCGAAGAAGAACTTGACAGAGTAATTCCGGTTATCCGCAAAATAGCGAGAATGGAGAAAAACATTTTAATTTCCATCGATACGACCAAGGCAATCGTCGCCGAAGAGGCGTTGAAAGCTGGCGCCGATATTGTAAACGACATCAGTTCTTTTGGTTTTGACGAAACGATTCTTGAAGTTGTACAAAGATACGACGCACCTTATGTTTTGATGCACATAAAAGGAACGCCGGAAACCATGCAGCGTCGCCCTTTTTACAACGAACCGGTAGCGGAAATTCATCAATTTCTCGCGGATAAAATTGCCCGCTTGAACTCAATCGGGATTAATAATATCATTATAGATCCTGGCATCGGATTCGGGAAAAGAGTAAGGGATAATTATGATATTATTTCGCGGCTCGAAGAATTTAAAAGTTTCGGACTGCCGATTTTAACGGGCGTTTCCCGCAAATCGTTTTTGGGGAATTCATTGTCTCTTGACGTTGGCAAACGGGGCAACGCGACAACGGTCGCGGAAACAGTTTCAGTAATGAACGGCGCTTCAATAATCCGAACGCATGACGTAAGTGCCGCATTTGAAATGAAAAGAATTATCGAGTTTGTAAAAGAACCGGGACTATCGGAATAACATGCTCGAATTATTCAAAATAGGATTTATATCGTTCACGGTTGTCGATTTAATCGACATAACAATAGTGTCGTTTCTGACTTATCAAATTTATAAACTGATTCGCGGAACGGTTGCGGCACAGATTCTTCTCGGTTTGATGGCGTTGCTTGCTCTTTCGTTAATCGCCCAGCTTACCGGAATGAGAACCTTAACCTATATCCTTAAATTGATAACGGATGTTTGGGTTTTGGTTTTTGTCGTTTTATTCCAGCCCGAACTCAGGCGGTTTTTGATGATGCTCAGTAAATCGAGACTCTTACGATTTTTCAGCTCGAACAAATATGAGATTGATATTGACGTAGCGGAAGAATTAACAGACGCCGTTTTTGAGATGTCGCAGCACCAGCACGGAGCTTTGATTGTAATTGAACGCTCGGCTGAAATAAAAGCAATTATCGATACCGGCGTAATCATTGACGCAAAACTGAGCAAAGATTTATTGCGCAATATATTTTTCCCCCGTTCCCCTCTGCACGACGGAGCGGTTGTGGTTAAAAATAATATTATTAAAGCCGCAAGATGTACGCTTCCTCTTTCCAATAGAAATGAAATTAACGGGATCTCACTCGGGATGCGCCACAAAGCCGGACTTGGGATTTCGGAGCAGTCCGACGTTCTGAGTTTGATTGTTTCAGAGGAAACCGGTAGTATCTCAATCGCGGAAAACGGAGAGCTTACCAGCGGACTTTCCAAAGAATCGCTGAAGAACTTACTGAACGAAAAACTAAACTTAAAGCAACAGACAAATGTCCGGGGCATTTTTGAACAATTCTGGAAGTAGCCCGAAAATCTGCGCGGTTATTCCGACTTTTAACGAAAACAATAAACTCCGTGAAACGGTAATCCAAACCAAAAAGTTTATTGAAACCGTTATTGTTGTTGATGACGGCTCAACAGACGAATCGATAAGTCTTGTTGAAAAAATCGACAATGTAAAAATCGTCAGTCATGAAAAAAATCTTGGAAAAGGCGCCGCTCTCGCGACGGGCTTGTCATTCGCAAAAAAGTCCGAGTTTGATTTTGCCGTAACGCTCGACGCCGACTTACAACACGACCCCGGTTCGATTCCCAAATTCCTCGTCGAAGCGGAAAAAGGTAATTACGATATTGTTATCGGGAACAGACTCGGAACAACCAAAGCTATGCCGCTGCCAAGAATCGCGAGCAACTTTTTAACTTCAAAATTATTGTCGATTAAAACCGGTAAAAAAATTCTTGACAGCCAATCCGGGTTCAGATTATACAAACTCGAGCGAATTGAAAAAATTTTACCCGCATTCAACGGGTTTGAAGCCGAAAGCGAAATGCTTGTTTACGCCGCAAGAAACAAAATGGAATTCGGTTTTGTTGAAATTCCGACTATTTACAATGATAACGAAAGTAAAATGAAATCAATTCAAGCAATCATTGGATTTATTAAAGTCTTATTCATATAATTGGGAATAAGATTTTACAAAAGTAAAAGGAGAATGGTTATGAAGCTAAGATATTTTTCACATTCGGCTTTTCAGATTACAACCGAGGACAACAAATGTATTTTAATCGATCCTTTTTTGGATCAGAATCCGACTTCGCCCGTGAAGTCCGACGAAGTAACCGCCGATTACATTGTGCTTACTCACGCTCACGGCGATCACCTCGGAGATTCATTTAAGATTGCGGATAAAACTTCGCCTCTGTTTATTTCGGTTAATGAGTTAGCCGATTACATTGCCTCGAAAGGTTACAAGGCGCACAACATGCATATCGGCGGAAGCTGGAATTTCGATTTCGGAAAAGTCAAATTTACAATTGCGCATCACGGCTCCATTACTCCCGACGGACATTACGCAGGCGAACCGGCAGGCGTTATTTTAACAATCGACGGAAAGACAATTTATCACGCTGGCGACACGGGACTATTCCTCGACATGAAACTTATCGGCGAGTTAAATGATATCGACTACTTTCTCGTTCCAATCGGAGATAATTTTACAATGGGTATTGACGACGCAGTAAGAGCGGTTGAATTTGTTAAGCCGAAAGTCGCTATCCCCATTCACTACAACACATTCCCTTTAATCAACGCAGACCCGAAAGAGTTTAAAGAAAAAGTTGAAGCAAAGGGATTTAATTCTCGAATTTTAGAATACGGCGAAGAAATAGAATTATAATTTATGTCAAAAGTTATTGCAATTACAAATCAAAAAGGAGGAGTCGGTAAAACGACTACCTCCATAAATCTTTCCGCCTCGATTGCGGCGCTCGAAAGAAAAACACTACTGATTGATATTGACCCGCAGGCTAATTCATCTTCCGGACTTGGCGTCGGCGGTGCGGATAAATCCGTTTACGAAGCTATCAGCGGCGAGATTGAGTATAAGGACGCTATCCAGTCCACCTACATGCCGTATCTCGACATTGTTCCCGCCAGTATAAATCTTGTAGGCGCGGAAGTCGAACTGGTGAGCATTGAAAACCGCGAGTATTTACTCAAAGACTTTATTGATAATGTAAAAGATAATTACGATTACGTTTTTATCGATTGCCCTCCTTCCCTCGGGCTTTTAACTTTAAACGCTCTTACGGCTTCCGACGCGGTTATTGTTCCCGTTCAGTGCGAATACTTCGCATTGGAAGGATTGGGGCAGCTGTTAAATACAATTAATATCGTTAAGAAAAATTTCAACAGAAATTTATTTATCGAAGGCGTTCTTTTAACGATGTACGATCAGCGTTTGAAGCTGTCGAACCAAGTGGTTGAGGAAGTTAAAAAGTATTTCGGCAATCGCGTATTTAAAACCATAATTCACAGAAACGTGCGAATTTCCGAATCGCCGAGTTTTGAGAAACCTGTAATTCTTTACGATGCAACATCAACCGGAGCAAAAAACTATATGGCTTTGGCGGCGGAATTACTTTCGGATGAAAATTTTAAGGAAAGGGAGAATGAACAAAATTAAAAGCGGATTGGGAAAAGGTTTGGACGCGCTGATTAATCCGAAAGTCAGGGAATCGGTCAGCGAACCTCTTGCGGTTAACTCGGGAGAACTGCAGCCGGATAACGGAAAAGAAAATGACATACTCGTTAAAGTGCCGGTTGAGAAAGTTGTTCCCAATCCTTACCAACCGAGAAGAGAATTTAATTCCGAAGCTCTCGACGAACTGAAAAAATCGATTCTTGAAAACGGATTAATTCAGCCGATAACTGTCCGGCGAACCGAGAAAGGGACTTACGAATTAATATCCGGAGAACGCCGATTAAGAGCTTTTTCCGATATCGGCTACAGGGAGATTCCCGCATATATAATTAAAGTTGACACTCCGGAGAACATGATTGCGCTCGCCCTTATTGAGAACATACAGCGCGAAGATTTGAACCCGATTGAAATTGCGGAATCGTACAACAGGTTAATAAACGAATGTAAATTAACGCAGGAAGAAATCGCTAAAAGAGTTGGGAAAAACAGAACGACAATCACAAACTCGCTTCGTTTACTTAAACTCCCCGCAAAAATCAAAGATTCTCTTGCCGAAGGGAAATTATCAAGCGGACATGCGCGCGCGCTGATTAACTTGGAATCGGATAACTTAAAACTTCAGCTGCTCGATGAGATTATTTCCAAACAGCTCTCCGTTCGCAAAGTGGAAAAAATCGTAAAGGAATTGAATAATCCCGCTAAAAAACCCGGCGGAAGTTCATCCCCGAGAAGCGATAAAGAGTACGTGGATGATTTATCGCGCCGCGATGTGGAATCGAAACTGCGGGCAATATTTGCGACAAAAGTTTCCTGTAAGCAGAAAAAGGACGGTTCGGGCAATATCACAATTGAGTTTTATTCCAATGACGAACTTGAACGGCTTTTCGAGCTTTTTGAAATTATTGAACAATATAATTAGATTGCGTTAGATGAAAAACGGATTTCAACTTTCTCTGTTTTTACTCGTAATTTTTTTTGCTTTTACAAGTCTGAACGCTCAGTCGAAAATCGACACTCTCGGCGCGCGGCAATCCCAAATTTATTCTCCTTCCAAATCCCCGACCGGCGCAATGCTCCGAAGCGCAATAATACCGGGCTGGGGACAATTCTACAACAAAGCTTACTGGAAAATTCCGATTATTTGGGGAGCCTCCGCCGGATTTATTTATTACTGGATTTGGAATAATAATCTATACAAAAGCAACGCCGATCTTTATTCGCGAACCGGAGAAAACGGCTATTACGAATTGCGCGAGTTTTATCGCGACCAAAGGGATTTAAACGGCGTTTTTTTATTCATCACATATTTGCTGAATATTGTTGACGCTTACGTTGACGCGCATCTCTTTGATTTTTCCACATACACAAACCCGAATACCGGCGTTCAGGAAATAAGTCTAAGATACAGATTTTGAAAATCACACCGAAAAATAGCATTGTTTGCGATTCGTGTAAAAATAGAATTCCCGCTTATGATGATACTTGTCCCGAATGCGGAGCTTTTATCAGAAACAGAATAAACAACCTCAACATTTGGAAAACCATTCTTAACTTGTTCGACTCGCCCGTTAAAACCATGACAAAGATTATTTATTCCAAAAGAAAATCGGGAATATTTCTTATTGCTTTTGCTTTTGTTCTTACTCTTGCTTTTTATGATTTTGCAACGTTTAATTTTCTGAGAAACGAGTCATCGGGGATCGGAGGATTTCTCAAAATATTTAAAACGGCGATAGTCAATTACACAATTACGATTTTATTCGTGTCCCTGTTCGTTAAATTTATATTTTACCCGCTCGGATATAAAGCAAGATTCAAAGATATTGCGGCGGTTTCGATTTTTGCTTTTGTCCCTATTATTTTAACTTCATTTTTTCTCTTTCCTATTGAAGTGGGACTTTTCGGCGAGTACTGGTTTACGTTTCATCCCTATCCTTGGGTGATTAAATCTTTCCCCGCTTATTTGCTTCTTTCGATTCACGGCATAATGTTGGTGTGGAGCTTAGCGCTTCTTTTTATCGGAATGAAAAAGATTTTTAAGAATAACTTTATCTCTTTTGCCGGATTTATTCTAACCGCTGCGGCAATTTTTTACGGACAGTATATTGCAGTTTATTAGGAATTATTACAAAACCAAATATTCTTATGTTGAGTCCGAAAAGACAGGATCAATAATAACCTCACTGTTGCCAAATGTTAAATTACGGTTTAACTGCAAAGGTTGAATCATAGTGAGATTGCCACGCTTCACTTCGTTTCGCTCGCAATCCGCCTGAGGTGGACAGTTTTTTTAGCGTCATTACGAGGAAGGAGCTTGCGACTGACGAAGTAATCTCACCGGAAAACACGTATTTGCTGAATGTTCAAAAACGGTTTAACTGCTGCGGTAGAATATTCCGGAGTTCGCCACAGCGAAGATGTAAGTCGTCCGAAATATCCCTAAATTCGGTATAATTACCGGTTTTGAGATTCTTCATTTCGCTTCGCTCCATTCAGAATGACATATTACGGGGTTAGGCAAAGCCTTCTTTTATTTAGATTATAGCGTCATTACGAGGAAGGAGCTTGCGACTGACGAAGTAATCTCACCGGAAAACACGTATTTGCTGAATGTTCAAAAACGGTTTAACGGCTGCGGTAGAATATTCCGAAGTTCGCCACAGCGAAGATGTAAGCCGTCCGAAATATCCCTAAATTCGGTATAATTACCGGTTTTGAGATTCTTCTCCCGCTCCGCCTTGGCGGGGTACGGGGTTAGGCAAAGCTTTCTATTAATTTTAATGCGCTTCCAACCAATTAGAGCCTATCCCGATATCAACGATTAGCGGAACTTCAAGCTGCATGGCGTTTTCCATTTCTGATTTTACCAAGGTTTTAATTTTTTCCAATTCATCCGTATGAACATCAAACACAAGTTCGTCATGCACTTGAAGCGCCATTTTGCTTACGAGATTTGACGCGATCATTTTCTTGTGAATATTAATC
>Ga0256831_1001956_pt1 | contig 10851 bp, 5 predicted proteins | sample 132544metaG_FD_189087 | JGI IMG/M metagenome (GOLD analysis project Ga0256831, IMG submission 189087) | Hydrothermal vent microbial communities from Lau Basin, Pacific Ocean - 132-544 | ecosystem: Environmental > Aquatic > Marine > Hydrothermal vents | place: Pacific Ocean: Lau Basin | collected... | reverse complement strand
GTTTCAAGTAATGAATTTAGCAACATTACGCGGATTTTTTAGTTTACACGGGCTACCAATTTAAGGTGGGACAGTTAATGTTTCTGCTATTCACCCGCACCCTTCGACAAGCTCAGGAAGCGGTGTCCTGAGTCTACCGAAGGGCTAGTTCCCTGAGTCTACCGAAGGGCTAGTTCCCTGAGCTTGTCGAAGGGTGCGGGTTGTTTGCTATGACTTTTACTTGTCCCACTTTAGGTTGATAGCCGTTTAAACGTCCTAAGTTGATAGCCCCGCTACTTGACTAACTGATTCAAATTCAAAATGGGCATTAAAATAGAAAGTACAATAATCAAGACCACACTACCCATAATCAATATTAGTAGCGGTTCAAATAGGCTTAACATGCCTGTCATCATGCTATCGGTTTCGCGTTCTTGCTGTACCGCTGCTCTTTCTAACATATCGTCGAGCGTGCCACTGTTTTCACCACTGGCGATTAGGTAAATGGTCATCGGTGGGAAGTAACCCGACTGCTCTAGTGATTTATGAATCGCTTTGCCTTCGCGTACTTTAACGGCGGCTTTGTCAATTGCTTTGCGCATGGGTACATTTTGCACGACTCGGGAAGAAATGCTCATTGCATCTAAAATGGGTACGCCACTAGAGGCTAGGATGCTTAAGGTACGCGCAAAACGTGCAGTGTTTAATCCGCGTACCATTTTTTTAATCCCTGGCACACGCAGTAAGAAGCTATGGTAGCGGTATTCCCATTTAGGAATTTTAATAATGCGTTTAAAGGCAATGATTATAAGAATAATGACCGCTAGCAGATAAAGTCCGTATTCAACAATAAAATCACTCAATGAAATAATCATTTTCGTCATTGCGGGTAATTCTTTTCCCATATTTTCGAAAACGCCAACAATCTGCGGCACGATAAAGGCAAGCAGCCCTGCGACAATGGCAATAGATAAGCTAATCAAAATAATTGGATAGACCATTGCCGTTGACATTTTCTGCTGCAATTCTTGGCGGTCTTCAGTGTAATCAGCGAGGCGATCTAATACACCATCTAAATGACCTGATTGTTCACCTGCATCCACAGTGGCGCGGTACATATTAGGAAATACAGAGGGAAATTGATTTAAACCACCTGCTAATGAATGTCCTTCAAGAACGCGTGAGCGAACCGCTGAGATAATATGGCGTAAATTTTTTCGTTCGGTTTGTTTAGCACAGATGTTCAAGGCTTCTTCTAGCGGAGAGCCTGATTGCATTAAGGTGGCAAGTTGTCGGGTAAATAATGCGAGTTCGGCAGGTTTTATCTTTCCTGCACGCTTAACTTTCGTCCCTGAGCTATCTTCTTTTTGTTCAATTTCTTCAACTTGTAGCGGAGTGAGTCGTCCATCACGTAATATCTGACGTACTTGGCGTGCAGTATCCGCCTCCAGCATTCCACTTTCTTGCTGTCCTTTGGCGTTTAGGGCTGTGTATTCAAATGCTGGCATAGGGAATTTTAATTATTATGACGTGTTGTAGATAGGGCTGTCGTGTAGGGTGTCATATCGACAATGGCTTAAGTCTTGGCGTCTTCTTTAGTGACACGAAGCACTTCTTCTAGTGATGTTTTGCCTTCTAGGACTAAGCGAGAACCATCTTGACGCAATGAAGGCGTGGTTTTATGCACATAGCGTTCAATATCTATTTCACTAGCATCGTTATGAATTAGATTGCGACAGTGATCATCGACTTCAACAAATTCATAGATACCATTTCTGCCCGCATAACCTAAATGGTTGCACTGTGAGCAACCTTTAGGATGATATAAAGTAGGTGGAGTATTGCTATCAAAGCCAAGTGTTTCACAGTCTTTTTCATCGGCTTGATAAGGTGTTTTACACTGATCGCAAAGTAAACGTACTAAGCGTTGAGATACGATACCAATCAGGCTGGATGATAATAAATAAGGCTCTACACCCATATCACGTAAACGTGTCACGGAGCCAACAGCAGTATTCGTATGTAAGGTGGAGAATACTAAATGACCTGTTAATGAGGCTTGTACCGCAATTTCTGCGGTTTCAAGGTCGCGTATTTCACCAATCATAACCACATCGGGATCTTGACGTAAGATGGCACGCAAACCGCGCGCAAAGGTCATATCTACTTTATTATTAACCTGCGTTTGTCCGATTCCATCTAAATAATATTCGATAGGATCTTCAACGGTCATGATATTGCGTGAGGCGCTATTAAGATCAGTCAATGCGGCATACAGCGTCGTAGTTTTACCTGAACCTGTGGGACCTGTTACCAAAATAATGCCATGTGGTTTATAAATTAATTTATTGAGACGATCATAAGTCACTGGATCCATGCCTAGATGCTTAAGATTTAAACGACCTGCTTGCTTATCCAATAGACGTAGTACAATACGCTCATTTGCGCCAGAAGGTAGCGTTGAAACACGCACATCAACTGAGCGCCCTGCTACTTTTAGCGAAATACGCCCATCTTGTGGAATACGCTTTTCGGCAATATCCATTTTCGACATGACTTTAATACGCGAGATAATCAAAGGCGCTAATGCACGGGGTGGCTCTAAAATTTCACGTAAAATACCATCGACGCGCATTCGCACTGTCATACGACTTTCATAAGTTTCAATGTGAATATCAGAAGCACCTTCTTTAATCGCTTGTGTTAATAGCGCATTGATCAAGCGAATAATCGGTGCATCGTCTTCTGCTTCAAGCAAATCCTCTGGCTCAGGCATCGAATCGGCTACATCATTAAGATCCAGCTCGTCACCTAAATCGTCCATCATTGCGCGTGCGCCATCACCTCTATCATAATGACGCGCTAGTAACTGATTAAAGTCATTTTCATCCAGTGAATGGAACGTAACAGGACTATCTAAAAAGCGTTGTACTTCACTCGCGGTGGTAACTGTGAAATTAGCACCATACGAGACCTGATAAGTATTATCAGTAAAGTCGGTGACAACAACGCTATTACGTTTAGCAAACGTATAGGGAAAGTCTTTAATTTCTAAAAGACTTTCTTGCTCTTCTAATCCGATGGCATCTGCGTCAGTGATATCTGTATCCAATGTTAGTGTTTCAGCTTTCATTATATCTGCTCCAGATTAAGGAACTTCCAAAGAAAAAAGTTACCCATCTTGTTTGCTCTTTATGCTCCCGCTTGAATCATTTCAATCATTGCGTAGCCTGCTATGCGCCTGTTAAAGCTTTTAAGTTTCGCTAAAGCTCAGCTAAATCTTGAAATAATCCATGTAGAACCAAAATTTCTACCCAATATGAGTCATTTTATTTCTTTAAAGTCCCTAAAATGAGTCAATCGCTTCAAGTCCTGTTGGTTGCCGTTTTACGGGCTTTTGAGCTGGCTTTTGAATGACCCGTTGTTGTGCTTTTTGCTGTACCTTGCGCTTTGCGGGCTGATATTGATATGCCTGCTTGCTATGCATCTGTCCCTTTGGTCTATCTTGAGGATGTGTTCGATACCATTCTTGTAGGCGTTTAGCTTTAAGTTGTGCAGGTGTCATTTTGCCCGCCGCCTGAGCGTGTCTGGCAACAATATTTTTACGTATTCCTCTGTACTGTTGAGGATGTTTTCTCTTCCATTCTGCCAAGCGCATTGCCTTGATCTGTGCGGGTGTCATTTTTTGCACCGTCAGATCTTCTAATCGAGCGGGTAGTGGACTTGCCTTTTTCTTCAATAAGCCTCGCGATGTTACTCGACTACGTTGCTGAGCGCGACGAAGCTTATTATATTTCTCATGGGTATATCCCTTTGCGGTTAATACATCACGCAAAATAACGGGGTGAATAAAGATCATTAGGTTTTGCTTGACTTTAGTCGTACGGGTGTTTTGGAAGGCTTTGCCTATAATGGGCAGATCTCCCAGTAAAGGTACTTTTTGCTTGGTCGTAATATAATCATCCTGCATCAATCCTCCAAGTACCAATATTTGATTGTCTTCAACGATGACTCTGGTTTTGATAGAGCGCTTATTGGTGATCAAGTCTTTAGCGCTTTCATTGCTAGCGGCAAGACTCGATATTTCTTGATCTATATCTAAGATAATACTATTACCTTCATTCACCTGCGGTTTGATTTTTAATGTCAAGCCAACGTCTTTTCTTTCGATCGTTTGGAATGGGTTTGAAGGGTTTGAGCTTGAGCCTGTACTGCTAAAACTTCCTGTTACAAACGGAACATTTTTACCAATAACAAACTCTGCTTCCTCATTATCCATTGCGACAACATTGGGTGTAGAAAGAATATTCGTTGCCGCATCACCTTGTAGCGCATTCATTAACGCTGCGAATTGGAATTTACCTTTAGTATTAGCAATCGCTGTCAAAATACCAACATTTGATGGTAGTGATTTACCTTTACTTGACGCAATACTCAACAAAGAAGCGCTACTTCCAGGGTATCCTGTCACTGCGGCAGGAGCTGTACCACTGCTAGAGCCAACCGCAAGTTGAACACCAATTTCTTTGGATAAATTCTCTGATACCTCGGCAATAATGACCTCGACCATGACCTGCGCACGGCGTATATCCAAACGGCGAATAACTTTAGCAAGATTGGCATGTATCACTTTATTCGCCGTAATAATCAATGAATTAGTTGACTCATCTGCCTGAATATCAACTTCAGCCTTCGTTGTACCTGCCGCACCTTTTGCACCTGCCTTAGTCGCTTTTTGTGTTTTGGCAAACCCTGATAATACCTTAGCTAAATCAACCGCTTTGGCATAACGCAAGTAAACCACACGTGTTTTCTCTTCGGGTGGCTTGGGTATATCCAGATTTCTGATAATTCGCTTAATTTGCTGGCGCATAGATGGATTTCCGCCAAGTAACAAACTATTAGTACGGTTATCAACAGAGATAATAGGTTTACGGGTCACAGTACCTTTCCCAGATGAAGTAGTGCTTTGAATATCTTTAATGGTCTGCGCTAAATCTTTAGCAACCGCGTAGCGAAGTGGAACGACTTCCAGTGCCGTACGTGGAATATCAAAACGCTTAATAATACGCTTGATTTGTTGGCGAGTTGCGGAGTTGCCGCCAATTAATAAGCTATTGGTTCCTTCATCCACAGAAAGAATGGGAGGCGGCGCTTTTGCACCTGCGGCAGACGCTGTTGTTTTGCGAATCTCTAAAATTGTCTTAGCAAGAGAAGCGGCAACGGCATAGCGAAGTTTTACAACTTCCAAGGCTTTACGTGGCACATCAAAACGCTTGATAATACGTTTGATCTGTGTTCGGGTTGCTGAGCTTCCGCCTAATAAAATACTATTGGTGCCTTTATTGACAGAAAGAATAGGGGGCTTTGTTGTTTTTGCACCTTCCGCAGAAGCCGTTGTTTTGCGAATTTCAAGAATCGTTTTCGCCAACTCTTCCGCCACCGCATATCTAAGATTGATCACTTCTAGGGCTCGCCTTGGCGTATCAAATAGAACAATAATACGTTTAATTTGCTGACGCATTGCAGTATCGCCACCTAGCAATAGGCTATTAGAGCGTTTATCAACAGAAATAATTGGCTTTCGAGTGACGACCCCTCCTTTGCTTGCTTTTGCTTTGGTTTTTTGAATATTACGAATGGTCTGCGCTAAGTCTTCTGCCTCTGCATATTTTAATTCAACCACTTCAAGCGCTCTGCTTGGTGTATCTAACCGTTTAATAATTTTACGCATTTCAGCGCGAATAGATTTATCACCCCCTAAAAGCAAGCTATTAGTGCGCTCATCGGCGGATATTTTTGCTTTCCCTGGAACTCTGATATTCCCCTTGGAATTATTTAACTTCTGAATCGTTAACGCTAACTCTTTTGCAGAAGCGTACTTTAAAGGAACTACTTCCATTTGCTCGTCATCAGCGCGATCCATATTTTTAATGACTTTAACCAAGCGCTGAATATTAGCCACAGTATCAGAAATAACAATGGTATTACTTGGGGCATAAGCTTGTAGTTGCCCTGTGCTAGGCACTAGAGGACGCAAAATAGGCACCAGCATTGATGCAGGCACATGCTCAACCCGAATCACCCGTGTAACGAGCGCATCGGGCTGTTTATCCTCCATTTTAGCTTCCTTTTCATCAATCATAGGAACAGGCAGCTGCTTGGCTTTATTGGATGGCACAATTTTGATTACTTTTCCTACTTTTATAGCTGAAAAATTATGCACCTGAAGTACTGATAAAAACACTTCATACAGCTCATTTTCATCAATATCACGACCTGTAATGATGGTTACTTTGCCATTGATTCTAGGATCGACAATAAAGGTTTTTTTAGTAATACGGGATACCATATCAATCAGCGTTTTTATGTCCGCATCTTTAAGATTAATTTGTGCACCACCTTCTGCATAGCTAGGCGCAACACACATTGCAAAGGATAAGAGACTTGCAATGAGAAGGTGTTGAGCCTTAACTAAACCGTGTTTTTTATTAAAGATCATTTTATGGTTTTTGTATGTTTCAAAGAGAAAATAAATCGCTTTACCATTAAGCCTCAGAGATTAAAATTTTGTGGCAAAAAAAAGACAAGCAACAAGAATTGATGCAATTATGCATTGATTCGTTTTATCAGGCTAGCAGAAAGCCCGATAGAGCTAGCTCTATTACAATAAATTAATTCAGACCTACACCAATAAGTATAAGAATAAACAGTGAAAAATAATAATACTTACCGCAGGTTATCCACAGTTTTTACGCTTTTCCCCATTCAAGGTTGAATCTTACCTGACTTGCATAGACAATAGCGCCTTTCAATTTTGCACGATGGACAAAACCATGATCACAACCGCCGAAGTTAGACAACAATTTCTGGATTTTTTCGCCAGTAAACAGCATGAAATTGTTGCATCCAGTTCATTAATTCCTGGCAATGATAAAACCCTACTGTTTACCAATGCGGGCATGGTGCAATTTAAAGATGTGTTTTTAGGCGATGAAAAACGTGACAGTAACCGTGCTACTAGCTCACAACGATGTGTGCGCGCAGGTGGGAAGCATAATGATTTGGAAAATGTCGGCTACACAGCGCGTCATCACACCTTTTTTGAGATGCTCGGCAATTTCAGCTTTGGTGATTATTTCAAACAAGATGCGATTCAATACGCATGGGAATTTCTTACTGAAGTGGTTAAATTGCCACCTGAAAAACTCTGGGTAACCGTCTTTGAAGAAGACGATGAAGCGGCTGATATTTGGCTAAATGTCATTGGTATAACTCCTGATCGTTTAAGTCGCATTGGTGCTAAAGATAACTTCTGGCAAATGGGGGATACAGGTCCTTGTGGCCCGTGTACCGAAATTTTTTATGATCATGGTGAGCATATCTGGGGTGGACCTCCTGGAACACCTGAGGAAGATGGCGACCGTTATATTGAGATCTGGAATCTGGTCTTTATGCAATATAACCGCTCACAAGACGGCAGTATGACACCCTTGCCTAAACCATCGGTTGATACGGGAATGGGGCTAGAGCGTCTTGCCGCTATTTTACAAAATGGGCATAGCAATTATGATATTGATTTATTCCAAAACTTGCTCAAAGCGATTGCTAAACTAGCTGATATTGATCCTAAATCTGAACAGTTTAATAATGCTTCGCTAAAAGTGATTGCAGATCATATCCGCTCTTGTTCCTTTTTAATTGTTGATGGTGTTGTGCCTTCCAATGAAGGACGTGGTTATGTATTACGTCGCATTATCCGCCGCGCAGCGCGTCATGGGCATAAGTTAGGCTTGGATGATGCCTTTTTCTACAAGTTAGTACAGCCCTTAGTCAATGAAATGGGTGAGGCGTATCCAGAGCTAGTATCAGCACAGCAGCAAGTTGAAAAAGAACTCCTAAAAGAAGAACAGCGTTTTGCCAAAACCTTAGACAAAGGCATGAAAATTCTAGAAACAGGTATTGCTGATTTAAAAGGCGACACAATTGCTGGCAGTGTTGTGTTTGAGCTTTATGATACTTATGGATTCCCCGTTGATTTAACCGCTGATATTGCTCGTGAACGCAAACTCAAAATAGATCAAGAAGGATTTGAAGCCGCAATGGAAGCGCAACGCCAACGCGCTCGTGCCGCAGGTAAATTTGATTCGGACTATAATGCAAAACTCGATGTTAACGGTGAAACCACATTTAAGGGCTATGAAACAACTTCTGATACAAATAATCTAATTGAAAAAATCTTTATTGAAGGTCAATCCGTTGCTGCGCTTAAAGCAGGTGATCAAGCGCAATTAGTACTTAACTCTACGCCATTCTACGCTGAATCAGGTGGACAAATTGGTGATACAGGAAAAATTATTGCAGGTGACCATGTTTTTGAGGTACAAGACACGCAAAAGCAAGGCGATGTATTTCTTCATAATGGCGTGATGCAATCAGGAAGTTTACAGGTGAATGATCGCGTAACCACTAAAGTGAATGGTAAGCGTCGCCAAGCGATTGTATTAAATCACTCCGCTACCCACTTAATGCAGACCGCATTGCAAAAGGTGCTAGGGCCGCATGTACAGCAAAAAGGCTCTTTGGTAACGGAAAAACTATTACGCTTTGACCTATCACATTCTGAGCAAATCACGAAAGATGAAATTGCACAGGTAGAAGCGCTAGTAAATCAACAAATTCGCTTTAATACCGCAGCTCAGTCTGATATTACTTCAATGGATGAAGCGGTAGAACGTGGCGCAATGGCATTGTTTGGCGAAAAATATGGAAATATAGTGCGTGTCGTTACCATTGGTTATTCCACTGAATTATGCGGTGGCGTGCATGTACAGCGCTCGGGTGATATTGGTTTATTTAAAATTATTAGCGAAGGGGGGGTGGCCGCAGGGGTAAGGCGTATCGAAGCTGTCACAGGGGCGACCGCATTAGACTGGGTTGCAGTACAAGGCAAACAATTGCAACAAATTGCGCATAGTGTTAAATCATCACTCAAAGAAGTCAGTAGTAAAGTTGATTTAATGCTGGAAAAAAATCGTGACCTTGAAAAAGAGTTAATCCAGCTAAAATCCAAACTGGCAACACAAGTAGGTGCTGATCTCGCCTCTCAAGCCGTCGATATTAATGGCATTAAAGTACTTGCCGCTAATTTAGAGGGGATTGACCCTAAATCCCTACGCGATACCGCAGATAAACTAAAAAATAAGCTAGGTCAAGCGGCGGTTATCTTATCCACTGTCAATAATGGCAAAATCAGCTTGGTTGCAGGTGTCAGTAAAGCAGAAACAGGCAAAATAAAAGCAGGTGATTTGCTCAATCATGTTGCTAAGCAAGTCGGTGGCAAAGGGGGAGGGCGACCTGATATGGCGCAAGGTGGCGGTAGTAACCCTGATGCCTTGGATAGTGCGCTGGATTCTGTGATTGACTGGGTGAAAAAAACACTCAAAATTTAGGAACGTAAACCACAGAATTTAAAAGAATAGAACCCTGTGGTGGCAAAAAAACATAAGGTACGGAGAAAGCAAGGATGAGCTTAATCGTTCAAAAATACGGCGGCACTTCTGTTGGTAGCCCCGAACGGATACACGAGGTTGCTAAGCGAGTAAAGCGCTGGCGTGATAAAGGTAATAATGTTGTTGTGGTCGTTTCAGCCATGTCAGGCGAAACCAATCGTCTCATTGAGCTAATCAATGCAACCAACCCCACGGGTACAGCGCGTGAGAAAGACGTTATTTTATCCACAGGTGAGCAAGTAACCATCGGTTTACTCAGCCTAGCGCTAGAAAACATTGACTGCTCTGCCCGCTCTTACACAGGCTCGCAAGCCAATATTCGTACTGATAATGCATTTAGCAAAGCGCGTATCAGCGGTATTGATGAATGCAAAATGCGTGATGACCTCGATAAAGGCTATGTCCTTGTTGTTGCAGGTTTCCAGGGTGTTGATGATGAAGGTAATATCACCACTTTAGGGCGGGGCGGATCAGACACCACGGCGGTTGCCTTAGCGGTGGCACTAAAAGCAGATGAATGCCAAATCTATACTGATGTGGATGGCGTTTACACCACCGATCCCCGTGTGGTCTCTAATGCTAGTCATATCCCCAAAATGGGCTTGGAAGAAATGCTCGAAATGGCAAGCCAAGGCTCTAAGGTATTGCAAATTCGCGCCGTAGAATTTGCCTATAAATACAATATGCCGATCCGTGTATTGTCTAGTTTTGATGAAGGGGACGATGGCAAAAGCACCCTCGTCACCTGTGAGGAAGATATAATGGAAGAAGTATTAGTTCGTGGCGTAGCCTTTAATCGTGATGAAGCACAGCTAACCGTAGAAGGCGTGCCAGACCAACCAGGAGTAGCTTCTAAAATACTCAGTGCTATTTCAGATGCTAATATCGAAGTGGATATGATCGTACAAAATGTGAGTAATGAAGGGTTAACTGACTTCACCTTCACTGTACATCGCAATGACTATGATCCAGCTAAAAAGATACTCTGCAGTATAGGCAAAACGCTAGGCGCAAAGACGTGTCGTGGCGATGAAAAAATTGCAAAAATATCCATTGTTGGCGGTGGAATGCGTTCACATGCAGGCGTAGCCAGTAAAATGTTTGCGGCATTAGCCGATGAAGGCATTAATATTCATATGATCTCAACCTCTGAAATTAAAGTTTCAGTGGTGGTTGATGAGAAATATTTAGAGCTTGCCGTACGTACCCTGCATGAAGCATTTGAGTTGGATGCGGTTTAATTAACTATCGTTTTTTTCAGGCTATTATATTTCTCCTCTGTTTAAGGAGCAGTTAAAATTCATGCTATTTTACCCGCACCCTTCGACAAGCTCAGGAAGCTAGTTCCCTGAGCTTGTCG
>Ga0256831_1001955_pt1 | contig 10855 bp, 15 predicted proteins | sample 132544metaG_FD_189087 | JGI IMG/M metagenome (GOLD analysis project Ga0256831, IMG submission 189087) | Hydrothermal vent microbial communities from Lau Basin, Pacific Ocean - 132-544 | ecosystem: Environmental > Aquatic > Marine > Hydrothermal vents | place: Pacific Ocean: Lau Basin | collected... | reverse complement strand
TTATTATCCATTTACATTTGAGCACGTTCACAAGAATGGTTCAGGTGATATGACTCAGTTTGCCATTGGTTACGGGCGTGATAGAATGCTCATGCGTCACAGAATTGGTGGTGTTTGGTCTGAATGGACAAAGTTTGCTATTATGTCGTCCCCCTCAGGCAATGAAGGTGAGCAGTTAAATTTCGAGTCATCGCCAAACTCAGGTTTAAGCCATCTTGCTCTTGATGTGTATGGGACTTCATCTTCTAATAACCACTTCAGGATGCTGCAGAGGGCGTCTGATGATACTTCCAGAGTGCTTGATTTTCCGGTAGTAAATGGAACGGTTTGGACAAACGGCAATGACGGGTCAGGAAGCGGCCTTGATGCTGATACCCTTGATGGCCTGCAAGGCTCTGACTATTTGCCAAAGTCGGGTGGTTCTATTTCAGGAATTTTAAACGTAAACGGAACGTATGAAATTTCAGGTCATAATGCAATTTCATTTTCAAACCCATATATTATTTATGGCGATTTGCTTAAGAGAGCTAAAATATCAGGGTCAATGATTTATTTAGAGACAATGATAGGAACTGATCCGCCGATTCCAAGGCAATTGATATTTGATAATACAAATTTTTATCCGTCAGACTCTAATACTTTTTATTTAGGGATTGGTTCGAGAGCGTGGAAGGAAGTTAATTCATTTGCATATAATACCGCCTCTGATGAGCGCCTAAAAGATATTAAAGACATTGGCGATACTTCTTGGATTTATGACCTTGAGCCTATTGCTTATACATGGAAGGATAAACCAACCGGGACTCGGTATGGATTTGGCGCTCAAACAACTTATAACTTAATGCCTGATAAAACCGCGAACCTCGTTGACAAGCCAGATAAATCTGAAGACCCGTGGGGGATGCAGCCCGACCAATTAATACCGTTGCTTTTGAACGAGACGAAAATACTTCGTCAACGAATAGAAAAACTTGAGGCACAGGTGAGACAATGAGCATAAACACAACGCTATCAAGCTCTACCCCCACTTCCGGCACTACCAATTCAACGGTCGGTGTGTCGGACATCATGGTGGGGCAAGGGCAAAATGGAAAGGTATGGCTGGAAGGAAGGGCACCAGGGGGGAACTGGGTACCGATCTCTTACGCTTCAGGGGCGTACTCAGTGAATACGAGTGACACCACGATCGATTACCGTTTTAACAGCCGTAATCTGGAATCGTCAATTCACGTTTATTTCGGGCCATGACGCTGGCAAAGGTTTGTCCAACAATTCTACCGAAGTGCTTGCCTAAGATCGCGGTGTTTTCTGGTGGCGGCGGAGGGGGGCTCCCCCCTGTTTGGGGTAAACTCCTCCTCTACGCAAAAGGTCCGATCATTTCCGGGGCAGACGTAGACCAGAACCCGGATACTAACCAAGACCCAGATGTTTCCTATGAATACTATCGGCGTGATATAAAGACCGGCTATCATATGTTCGTTGATCCTCAAGGGGATACCATTACAAACCACTGGGACACAACGAATGCCACTTATCTTGCGTGGCACGACATTCTCTTGATTGACCCAACCGAATTAAAGGCCGCCGATGCCCTCGACGGCCATTTCTTTTTTGACACAAACGGCGATCCTATTCCTCGAACAATGGCAGAAATACAATCACACGCTTCAAGTAGCAATGTGGTGTTCTTTTGCCAGCATAACGGGGAATATGAGCTAAGAATATACAACGAAGTTCTGTCAGGTCAAGAACTGGCAGACGCAAACTCATGGTGCGCATGATGAAAAAGTATTTATGGTTACTTCTAATGTTGATAGCAAGCTCTTCTTTGGCGGCTCAGCAGACTGTCACTTTCCCACCTGATTATAAAGTCATGAACAGGGCAACAAAATATAACGCAAACTTCACCGAGCTTTACGGATTGCCTTCCTATGGCATCAGCTCATCTGACATCTCAACCTGGAACGCAAAGCAAAACAGGGTATCCGGCGTCTGCGGGACTGGCTATGCTATCAGAACGGTGAACGTAGATGGAACAGTAACGTGCGAAGCTACAGGTGGTGGTGGAGTTTCAACATGGCTCGGACTTACGGATACCCCAAGTTCTTATACTGCTGACTATTGGGTGAAGGTTAATTCAGCTGGTACAGGGTTAGAGTTGACTGCTGCTCCTTCAGGCGGTGGAGATATGCTTCTCGGCACGGCGCAAACGATAACAGCAAATAAAATTTACTCGGACGCGGCGGCTGCAGTGTTCGGGACGGATGGTGATTGGTCTTTCAGCTCATCTACCGCCGGGCAGCTTGATGTTGCAAGTAGTTCCGCAACTGATACTGTAATTGACATCGTAAATAACGGGTCCGGCAGTGTAAACATGACGCTCCATGGAGCATTTACGGCTGATGCGTATGCTTCACCACAAACGTCTTCCGGCCCTCAATTTACCGTCTTCCGTGAAGACAGCGATAATGGCTCTAATTATGTTGGCTGGGGTTCGCAAGCGGCGAATAATAATGATTTGATTTTGCTTTTTCCGACAGCCGATCCGACAGCAAATCAGGTGTTGCAGTTTGCGGCCCCTTCGCCTGTAACTTTTTCTGATGGGGTGACGCGGGATGCATCAGTCGGCTCTTGGGTTACGATGGGTAGTGGAAGCTCTGCAAACATTGTTGATACCGATCCGACCTCATCCAGTCCAACCGGAGAATATTGGTCACGGGCAAGTGGAGATCTGTTTTATGTCGTAAATGATGGCGGCGCAAATGACGGGATTTTTCAGGTGGCCGGCACGTGGACACCTGCTGCTGTAACCTATACCCTTACAGTCACTGCCCCAGGTAATGGTGACTCCATTACCTGTTCCGACTCTGATTTATCTGTAGCTATAAATTGTGGTAATGGCAATTCAGACTGCTCGGCCACGGCCTCATCAGGAGCAAGCATTACCGGAATGACTGCCACGGCGGCAAGTGGACGGCAGTTTGATAACTGGACCGGTGATGTTACCGGAAGTGAAAATCCGACCACGACCGCTCTTGTCATGGATGGGAATAAGAGTGTTGGGGCGGCGTTCAGTGCAAGTGGCGTGGCAATGTCCCATCACTTTAAGTTTGACGCTGCCGGGGGTACTGGCAACGATCAGATTTATGATGAGGTCACCGGAACGTGGGTAGGTAGCGGTGCGGGGACTGTTACATTTACCACTGATGGTACACGAACAATCATCCAATCTGATGCTGATACGGATCGTGTGAGTGTCCCGGCTCTCGATAATATTAATTATTCGGACAACCTAACCATTGAGGTCACGACTAAAGCCCCTGTTTGGGATGGGAACATATACTCATATTATTTTGTACAATCAGGTGACTTTTTGTCGTACATGCCATACAGGACAGGTGGGAATGCCTCTGTCGGTATTAGGTGCAATTATAACACGCTTGCTACTGCTGATTTTACTGCGGTGTCTCAGGACACTTGGCATACTGTCAGGGCACTGATTGATTTCACCAATCAAACATTAGATATATATCTGGACGGGACGTTACAGACACATAGTGCGGATTTAACAGGTTTGGAAGATTGGACAACGCTGTCTGGTAACCTATATTTCGCTTATGTTAATAGCGGCACAAACACAATACAGGTTGACGAGGTTAAAATATGGCACGGACTGGTTGCACCATGAGGATATTATTATTATTATTATTGATTTTTTTCTTGTGCCCCATGGTAGCTCTTGCTGCTGCCCCTGTACTGTTTTATTCTGATTTAACGAGCGGACCTAACACCGGAGGACAGAACAACAAAGGCGTTTTTATTACAATTTGGGGAAAAAATTTTGGAGCATCTCGTGGAGCATCTACGGTCTCTGTTGGAGGCGGCCTTGTAGATAACTACCCTGAATGGTCAGATACGAAGGTTTGTTTCCAGTTAGGTGCAAATGCGGCTACTGGAAATATAGTTTTAACCACAGCTGAAGGGGCAAGTAACGCTTTATCATTTACTGTTCGTGCTGGCAATATTTACTTTATCACCCCAAATGGTACAGGAGATGGGAATTACGCAGCACCAATGAATCCATCAGATTATGTCATTGCAACGCAATCTGAGGATGGTGCGATCGGTTATTTCCGGGCTGGTACATACAACCAGGAATATGGGCATACAGGGTGGAATACCATTATCATGTTGGAGCTTGCAAGTGCCGGTGTTGCTGGAGCGGAAAATGCTTTTGTCGGCTATCCTGGGGAAGTCGCATTATTCCAAACGCAGCCTGCTGGCACCGCGCCTGACAGGAGTGGAATTACCTATGACGGCAATGATAACCAAAACCCAACCAGTTACATAGTGGTGTCAAAGCTATACTTTGACACTCGGTTGGGTGCCATTGGTGCTGACAGTTATTGGAGAGTTATTGGCAACGATATCGAGTCTGGTGATGTCCAAATGACGTCCGGTCAGATAACAATGGGTCGGTATTGGCCTGATGTTGATAGCAATTTCTATACAAGCCATGATATTAAAATACTCGGGAACTCATTGCACGGTGGCAGATCACACGTAAGCGTAGATCACTGCATTTACCCAGCTGCTGGGACTGATGATTTAGAGATTGGGCGGAACCATATGTATGATAACGACTGGAACAATGGAGTTCTAATCTCAATAAACATGAATGAGGCTTACGCCAAAGGGCTTACGTCCACAGGTATACACATCCATGATAATTTGTTCGATACAACCAATTACCCAAGCAGACAATTAGGCACCTTTGAGTTAGGTGATGGGTCAGAAATATATTATTACAATAATGTTTTGATCGGTGGATGTGCTGGTGGGTCAGGGTCAATATATGCCATGTCTGGTAATGTCCATTATTATAACAATACCACATATAATTCAGGTGCAGATAACATGGGGTCTGTTTTCTCTTTTTACTGCGGTGATGTTTATGGGCACCACTATTGTCCAGAATCAATTGAACTGAGAAACAATATCAGTTATTCAAACAGCGGCACCACTTTCTATATACGTAACCATGACAACATGACTATCAACCAGGACTATAATCTTTGGTATGGGCTGGGGGATTTCAACACTAATTCGGAAAATGCCGTTATCGGGACACACGGGATTAATAATCAAAACCCACAATTCATCTCTACCTCAGATTTCCATCTGCAATCCACCAGCCCAGCCCGTAACGCAGGCACAACGATAGCCTCGGTGACAACTGACTACGACGGACTCGGCAGGCCGCAGGAAACAAACTACGCCATCGGCGCATACGAGTACACAGACGGCTCCGGTCCAACTTGCTCCGATGGGATACAGAACGGGGACGAAACCGGCATAGACTGCGGCGGAAGCTGTCCACCATGTACCATAACTCAAATCACCGGCACGTCACCAATGATACATTAAGGAGGAATTATGAGACGATTATTTTACCTATTGCCTGTCTTTCTGATGATTTGTGGATGCAATCAATTTTCCAATATAAAGACCGGGAGCAACACTTTTACCGAGTACAGGGTAGATGGATCAATCAAGAGCCAGGAACAAAGAGAACTCCCACTCGGTGACAGCCAGTACGATTATCAGGAGACTAAAAGGGTTGTAGCCAAAGAAATGGCTGGAGTCCAGAAGGAGCGTATGCGAACCTACGCAAAAATTGTACAAAACTCAATGGATAAGGCCAGCACTAAAACAGAAGCTGTACTTATCGGTGTTGTTGCATCTCTGTCTTTATCTCAGGTCAACCCTTCTATTGCTAAAGACCTCGAAGCAGTAGGAACTCGTCCGATGAATGGGTATGAGTTTATGGATAGTGGTCTTGGAAAAATTACTAAAGTTGCATGGACTGTTCCTGTTTCAATTGGTATCCGGCAACAAGGTAAATCACAGCGCGAAGCCCTTAAAAGTGCCGGTGACGTACAGACTGTATCAGGTGATGGCAATACGGTATCAACACGGAAGACTCGAACTGACAGTGTTGTTCATGCCAACACAACCGGTCAGAATTCCCCCACCAATGTTGATAACAACCAACAGGCTGCAGGTTGTCCTGATGGAAGCTGTGAAGACGGTGATGGAACGTTCAATCTCGACTCGTGCCTATCAAATCCACCGGCTGGTTATATAAACGGCCGGGCACAATGGACACCTACGTGCAGTTGTAGTTCGCACGACGCCGGTCATTGCTAATAGGAGAATTTTAAAATGGAACAGATAGCAAACTTTTTGTCCGTGTTTTCCGAGAAGAGTGGAAAGATTTCCATGATGCGCATAATGGTGGCGTTTATCATTGGCACATATATGATTACATGGTCTCGGCTGTGTATATCAGAGGGAAACCTCATTCCTATTGACTGGCAACAGGCAGCGATAATTGTTGGAACGTTGATTGCTAAAGCGTATCAATCTGGAAATGAGAAAGGAGACTGAGCCATGACGTGGGGAACACTCTCACAGTGGGCTGTATTCGCGTTTGGGGTAATTGTCCTCTTAGTCGGCCAAATTGTCCAAGGAAAGATAAGCAGAGCCGTGATGTCAGGTGAGATTTCAAATCTAAAAAACGAGATAGATAGGACAAAAAGCGACGTGGAACAAAATACACAGTGCATAGCAAACATTAAAAAACGATCGACTGATTTCCTTACTGTTCCTGATTTTAACAGGCATACAGCAAGTTGCAAACAGGATCGTCTGGAAGAATCACACCGGAAAGATACAGAGTTCAACTCTTTGCGGGATGAAGTGGTAGAAACTCGAAAATCGGTAGAGAGCACTGCAAGTAAAGTCGATCAATTGCTTGCCCTACAGACTGGAACTGTGCAATGAAAACTAAACTCATATCCTATAAAAAGATAACGTTAGTTGTCCCTTCTTCTCTTCCTGATTTAGCTATATTAGACGCTGAGCTTCACTCCTACTGAGGGGCGGGGCATGGGGTCGGCGATCTCATAATTCCTGAGTATATCTTGGGATGTCGGGTTACGGTAGCCTGCCTTGTACACGATGCGTCATGGGATGCGGCCGAAGCGACGTGGTCTGATTTCCACCAGAGTAACGGAATGTTTCAACGTAACCTCAACGCGGTAATCAACGCCTACTCCGCAAACAAAATTACTGCGTGGTGCCGGAAGTCAATTGCGATAAAATACTTTGAGGCTGTAGATACAATCGGTGCCGAGATATTCAAACGAGAGAAAGGTAAAGTTGTTTAATTTGATGAGATGGCTGAATATAAAGCTGGAACAGCCCCGGATTTATAACCCGGTTTTCCGTTGGTTCAATTTATGATTATGATGCAATGGTATAGAGATTACGTCACCAAAGCCCAGAAGCGTAGCAGTGGGTGGCCCCGGTTCGTTCGTAAATTAAAAAAGTTGCATCCATATTGCGCCGCTTGCGGTTCCAAGAGGTTACTTGCTGGCCACCATATAAAACCATTTCACCTCTTTCCGTGGTTGGAGCTTGATTCTGACAATGTTATAATTCTTTGTTGGCGGTGCCATTTTTTAATTGCTCATTTGAGGAACTGGAAATCATGGAATAAAGATATTGTTCTGGATTCCAAAAAACTTTTATCAAAAATAAGGAACAGACCATGACGTATATTGTAAAGGCTGACATACCATCCTGCAACGGTGCAAGTTGTCGGATATGTCAAGACTATCTCCCAGGTTTTTTTGATAAGGATGGCGGGATAAGAGTTGTAGATGAAAACTCAGAGATAGATGGGGCGGAAATGGCAGCTCAGTTTTGTCCAACGCAATGCATCGAAATGGAGGCTGTTCGTGACGACACTTAGAGGGTTTGGTTTTCTTACTCCGGAAGAAAAAGGGATAATCGTCGATGAGGGCTTCAGATCGCGCCTGTATGATGACGATGATGGAAACATGACCTATGGCATAGGTTTTAATGTCAACGCAGGCATAAATAAACGTCAGGCTGTTGTTTTAATGAGAGAAACAATGCGACAGATTGAAGAAGAGCTTCGGCACAGGCTGCCTTTCTTCAACTCCCTGTCATCCGGTCGTCAGTATGTCCTTATAAATATGGGCTACAACATGGGAATAAAAAGATTTCTTAAGTTTGAAAAGATGCTTGCCGCCACGGAGGAGGGCAACTGGAAGAGAGCAAGGAATGAATTACTCGACTCTAAATCAGCCCGTGAATTGCCTGAAAGGTATGGCAGATTGGCGGATATTATGGAGAGTGGGATTATGTGATTTTCCCTGATAACAGGCAAAACACCATATTATCAGGGAAAGATTGACTGCTAATCACAAGTTATGCCTCTAACTTTGCTCTATTCAACTCTATAACCTGTTCAAAGAATATTTCAGCGCTCTTTTCTAGATCACCCTCAAAACTTAATTTCCCACCAGTTCCCCACAGTTTACCTACTTCGACAGGTGGGCCTCCATCAATACCGTCAACAGCAAATGTCAAAAATGGAATTTCACCCTTAAAAACCGAATGATTCTTAAAAGTAATTAGATCAGGCATAACAATAGCATCAAGCCGACCACAATCAGCTCCGTTTTCCGGCTGGCATTGGTCGGTAATTTTTGTTTCAGTTTCCATAATTCGCTCCTCGCTAAATTCGCTTGTGGCTGGCTTATGCTGGCCGTTATGCCTCTTTGAGGCTCAAACATTCTGACAAATCAAAAATTTTGGTCATCCTTTATCCCTTTGCAAAATAGATAAAAGAACCCTTCGGTTAATAGTATTACAAAAACCATCAATGGAATATCTACGTACCATGGACGCAAAGGCGTAAATAGCATCCAAACAAAACCAAAAACAGAAAGACACTGCCAACCTCTAAAAAAAATGTGCAACGAGCGTAGCAAAACTCAACGCTATAATACAATTTTCAAACGATATTTCAGGCATAACAAATCGCCTCACGCTGACCACAAGGCCGCGCGGGTTCCTGGGTGACGGCTGGCTGTTTCATGTTTCTCTCTTTTGGCATGGTTTCAGACTGTTCGCTTGTGGCAGGTGGCCTCAGCCGTTATCTATCGCACATAAATGCCAGATCGTATTCATCAGTAATATATGCGAAATTTCCACACTTATCAAAAACAACAGGTGTACCGTCAGCCTGTATGCCAATATCTTCAAACCTCATCCGGTGGTCAAGCCCGGCTCTATCCATAACTAAGTCATAGTCTTCAATAGGCTTTCCGGTTGTCTTATCTATTAATACTAATGCAATTTTCATATCCTAAAAATCCTTGTGCATAAGTTAAAGAGATTGGTAGGATTTTCACCTACAGGTGATAAAACGCTTCATTTCCATCTGTGCTGGTTACGCTGGCCACAAACACAGTTTTCACGCCCCGCATCTCGTATGCGCCGCACTCTCAAGAACAATAAAAAGATAACAACCGCATCGAAGGGACGCTTTCCATCTGGCGATTGCGTTTGTTGGTTCAGTTGCAAAGTGTCAGTTTACAACTCGTCTTTATTTTCATGGCGCCCCTCATGCGAAACCGTTATAATCTTTCTCGCTCAATCGCATCTTTTAATAGCGGCAATATCCGTTCATACTGATCGAACACAGAACTAATAACAGCATCATTTACTCCCCCATTAGCAAACTTTTCCCGTTCTTGTTTCATAATAGCTGTAGCTTCTTCCTTTGTTGCATTGCGAGCTAAATTAAACATAGAAATATCTAAAGCTAAATTTGCCGTCAAACCGTAAACCTGTCCTTCAATATCCATAAAAATATCCTCCTGTAAATTTTACCAGATTATAACACCCATTCGAGCGGACCAGAATCACATCCGGGTTTTATCCAGCGCCCAGGCTGGCCGCTCAATTCTGCCGTTATCTTCCCTTAATCGGAAACTTGAATTTTTTACAAGCTCCATTCCTGAATTTAACCGTCCACATAATAGCATCTGGGATGCGTCTTGGTTGTATCTGCCTTCCAATAGGTACAAAATCATCATATCCACGCACCGCAATAGAACTTTGTGGAATAATCTTCACACAAGAATAACACTCCCAACAGGCATCAGGTTCTTGGTTGTATTTTTCAAGTTTCTCATCGGTTAATTTTTCTATGCAATCAGACTGTTTAAGCATTATAAAACCTCAAAAATCAAAAAGATAACAACCGCATCAAAAAAACGCTGACCCCAAGGGGCGGGCGTATCTTTTTATCAAAGCCGTCACCAAAATCCATGTCTTTTATTGTATACGTTCGTCCTCACAATTTTCTATAAATAGATCTACTCCGTCTTTCGAGTCAACCACAGACACGGTAAACCCCAACTCTCGTCGCCTCTTGTGATCCCGTAGTTGGGCAGAAGTCGGTTTTTTCCCGGGAGCTTTGCACTCTACGAAGAATACCCCTCCCCCGGGAAATAAACACAGCCTGTCCGGGACTGACCGACGATTGGGGCTGGTAAACTTCTCCGCCATACCCCCAGCGGCTTCCACTTGTTCCACCAGGTACTTCTCTATATCCTTTTCAAGCAGCTTTCTTTTCATTATACCACTCCCTCAGCATTTGTAAAAGCTTATCCTGACCTTTGACCTTGGCCTCTACCGCTTTCATTATGGCCTCGTCTACGGTGTCCTTCATCACAAGGTAGTGAATGATAACCCTCGAGGCTTGCTGCCCCTGACGAAGCAAGCGAGCGTTGAATTGATCGGGCGGTTCGTAGGCTAACCCATACCACACAATTACATTTCCGCCAGCCTGTGCGTTGACTCCGTAGCGAAACGATTTCGGATGGACAGCGAGACACCGGAGTTTACCCTCGTTCCAGAGCTGAAGATTCTCGGTCGCTTCCTTGGAAGACGTGGCGCCATAGATAAACTC
>Ga0256831_1001954_pt1 | contig 10858 bp, 5 predicted proteins | sample 132544metaG_FD_189087 | JGI IMG/M metagenome (GOLD analysis project Ga0256831, IMG submission 189087) | Hydrothermal vent microbial communities from Lau Basin, Pacific Ocean - 132-544 | ecosystem: Environmental > Aquatic > Marine > Hydrothermal vents | place: Pacific Ocean: Lau Basin | collected... | reverse complement strand
CAACGCCGTTATACATCTGCCCGAGCGCTGGGTAAAGCGGAGCAAGGTCGTCCCCCTGCCCGAGGGCGTCAAAGAGGTCAAGCTGGTCGACGAAAGACCGCCCTTCGCCTACAGAATCGCTTAATTTGCTTAATTTTAAATTTCCACTTCAGGTAATTTTCTTTTTCTATATTCCGCATCTATTAACTGCAATTGTTCGAGTATTATTCCTCTCAGACGTAGAGCAAAATTTAAACAGTAATCTTTTATTTCTTTTTTGTAGGGGGGCTTCTCAATAGCGTTAGGAAATAGAAGTTTCACCAGTGCAGTTGTAATCTTCACAATGGCCTTTTTATCCCTACTATCCGCTTTGGAAGGAAATTTTAAAATATCTTCCACAAAGGAGGCGTATTCTCCCCTCCTCCTCAAAAGGTGGAGGATGTCAGAAAAGTATTCCACATTTAAGGTAACCCCTTTAACCTTCATTCCTTCGTGCATCCTCGGAAGTTTCCAGCCCTCTATAAATCCGTGGAAGCGATCTATTAAGGCGGCTTCTTGAAACACCGCTGGAAGCTTTTTGAAGTAATTCTCCGAAAGAGGTTTTCTATCTTCGGATAGAGGTATATTCCCCAAAAGGATAAAGCCGGCTGTTCCTGTCCCTCTAAATTCCCCAACCGTAAAAACTCCATCTTCCAAATAACTCTTTAAGGCACCTCCTATTTCTCCTTCATCGGTAAATCTTATCGTCTGTATTTCATCCAATGCTATAAAATCCTTTCTAGTAACCAATCCGGGAAGTTTTCGCTGCATATCATAAAAGAGTTTTGCCCTCGAAACCACTCCCCCGCTTATAAGCCAGCCGTATTTCGACAGATTTCCGAAAACATAGGATTTACCCGTCCCTTTGGGAGCTAATTCTATCATGTTTAGGTTCGGTTCTACAAATACCAAAAGTCTTAGGAGGAAGTTCAACTTCTGTTGTTTACTTTCGAAACCTTCGGGGTTGTACTCCATAGCCCTCAAAAGTAGGTCTATCCACTCGTCTAAAGAAAATTCATTTCTTGCCGATATGTAATAGTCGAGGTCTACCTCGTAAGGTTTAAAAGGTTTAAAATCCACCAACTCGATATAGCCGTCTCTATTTTCCTTAACATAGGTTAATGTGATAACACCCCAGGTTTCCCCTCCCTTTAATTCGTCGTATTCCCTAACCAAGTAATCGGGAATAAAAGCTCTCCATCCTTTTACCGAACCAAGGTCGGGAAGAGAAAACTTTATCCTTCCACTCCTTATGTCGGGTTCAACCAATATCCTCGTTAGGAGTTTAACGGTTTCACCCGGATTGCTTATGAGGTGACCTATTATTTGTTCCCCCTTTTGTTCACCTTGGGGTATGTATTTCCTCAAAAAGGAAGAGATTCCTTCTACATCAACCTCTCCGCTCTCTATATCGAAAAACTTTTTAAGAAGCCAGTCCTTTATAAAGGAGGGAAGGTTGACCCCCGAAAATAGGGCTCTAATTTTGTCGTCTTTGTAGACATATTCTTCGCTAAAGATATCGGCTATCTTTTCCTCTAAGGGGCTTAAATTTCTCATTTTTTCCACCTCAAAGTTCCAGTCCCAAATCTTTTTCCTTAAGTCTTCTCTTCACTACGAAAGGAATTTCGAAACTTTTTCCATCAAAGCTTATTTTTAAGCTGTGAAGTCCCTCTTTGAGTTTTTTGGTTTCCTTTCTATCCACTACAAGGTAGTTGTTCACAATTTTAAAACTGACGGGTTTTCCATCAAGTTCTACCTTTATAGCGTTAGCACTTTCTACTAACTCAACCTTTAGCGGTTCACCGGCAAAGATTTCTTTCCTATGAAGGAAAGGAGAAATTATTTCTACGGGAGATTTCTCCGTTGATAGAACCACAAAGGGGACTAATACCTCTTCGGGTAAGGCCCCACCGTGGACTTCCGAGTTTGGTTTCCTACCCAAGGAGTTGTGAAATTTCGCCAAGGTGTAGGTTTTTCCCCCTTCTTCGTGGATAAGTGTATATTCGGTTTCATATCTTCCCTCGCAATACCTACCCCCGTGCAGAGGGTTACAATTTTTCAAGTTGAGGGCTTCGGCGAGGCGGCTTAAGGCGGTGCTACCGTGGTCTGCGGTAATTATTACCGTTCCCGAAGGGCTATTTATCCTTTTTAGTAGCTTTTTAACAGTTTCAAATTCCTCTATTATCGTTCTTGGAAATTCATAGGTAGTATGTATTAAACGGTCCAAGTCGTCCAATTTCGCCCACTTTAAACCGCTTCTTTCAAAAACTTTAATGTTTACCTCGGTAATGGTGGGAAGTTCCGCAACCGCATAGCGGTATTCTTTTACAAAGAACCCTATTTCCTTTAAAAACTCGACTATAAACCCCAGCCACTCCCCACCAACCGCATCGAGTAGGTAGACCTTTGCTTTGGGATATTTGGCTAAAAGCTCCTCTACTTTTGGTATTTTGCTATACCAACTGTAGAAACTTTCTTCCGAACCGTTCAAGGTTACAATTATTTTTTTCAATTCTTCCGTAAGTCGGTTTTTTAACTTACACCTTTTGTACTTCTCAAGGTATTTCTCCACCTCGGATGGTAAAAGCGTTGTTAAACCCCTTAAGTAGTAGCTTACCTCTTTCACATTATCCTTTAACGTCTCCTCATCTATTTTTCCATCCGCGTAATGCTTTAGAAAAATTTCTCTTTCACAGGAGAGAATTCCCAAGAGAATGTTAGGGTTCTCCTTTTCTAATTCCGTGCAAAGAATGGATATTAAAGGACTTCCCCTTTCCTCCAAAAGTTTAAAAATTCTCCTTTTGAGATTTCTTTCCACTTCGGGACTCTTGTAGAGCTTTAGGACTACATCCGAAGGTTGGAAATTCTCGAAAAATTCCTTCCAATTTGGAAACTTTTTAATGAGGTAATTGGCTATAAGCCAGCCTTTTAGACTGCCTACACCTTCTTTCACCATTTCATAAATTAACTCCTCCTCCCTAAGGTCGTTGAAAAATGTTTTTAACAACTCGGAGTAGGTTTTCTTTTTCTTTTCCAAAAGGGGGATGAGTTCCCTTAAAATTTCCTCCGAAGGTTCCAGGAAAAATTCCTCTTCGAATTGGAGGAGTTTCCTTACAATATCCTTATAATTCGATACAGTTTTTATCTCCAAAGTGCGGTCTTCCTTTGCTATTTCGCCGCTTCGGGAAATCAATTTTTTGAGGTAAACCACCTTTTTCTTTTCACTTAAGAAATAAAATGTTTTCAAAAAGTCCTTTAATGTATTTACAACTTCAACATCTTTAGGAAGTGTTAATTTTTTCTCCTTTAGAAGATATAAAGTCAATTTCTTTTGTGGCTCTTTATCCTCCAAAAGGAGGTAGTTTTTAGTTTCACCCGCAAGGTGGCGGGGTTCCCTTTTTAACAATGAAAGAATTTGCTCCTTTCCACCGACAATGGGAACTATAACACCTTTAATTGGAAGATTCTCCCAAAGGGTAAATCTCTTTATGAGAAAGTCCTCCAACTCTTTGGAGGTATAAAACTTTAAAAACTCCCCGAGAGAAAAGAGAAATATCAATTTATCGGTGTTTTCATCATCCTCTACCTTTTTGGGTAAATCTCGGGTAATAATCCCTTGGAGGTCGGACACGCTTAGCCAATTTTTACCCTCTTTAAGGAATTCTTCTAAACGATAAACCGCATAAAGTTCCCTTTTTCCTTGCAAAATCCTCCAAAGGGTTTTTAAATCCTCGTAGGAAGGTAAAAAGAGAAATAAAACCTTAAAACGTTGCGGAATAGCGGAGTGTAGGAAAAATTTTTCTATTTCCTCTAAGGCGTCAAGTAGCCTTCCTTCCTCAACCATTGGATTAACCTCTCTTCAAAGTCTTTGCTCTCTTGTGCAATTTCCTTTATTAAGCGTTTTAATTCTTCGATAGGTAAGCTATCTATAACTCTTCTCCACTCTACCGTAGTTTCTTTACCATCTATTATGTAAACGGAAACCATACCTTTGGAGAGTTCTTGTTCTATTTCCTTCTTGGAAGCAGTGTCTATTTTTCCACCTTTTGGAGGTTCTATATAAGAACCTACTTTCTCTTTTTCACTGGGAACTTCCTTTACCTCTTCGCCTGTAGATTTAACCGCTTCCAATTCTTCCCCTATAGGTTCGGATGGGGTTGTAATCTCCTGATGTTTTTCCTTTGATTGAATCCCAACCTCTACATTTTCGCTCTTTCTCCTTTCCTCTAAACGTTTTCTCTCTTCTGCTTGCCTTAAAAGCTCGCTTACAAGGTTATCTGCAAGACGGGTTATAATATCCTCGATCCAAAAGTTGGTGTCGTTATTTAGCTCCTCTTTCAATCTTCCCTCAAAAAAATCACCGTCTATATCCCTTCCGAGAAGCTTGGTTTCAATAAAAGCTTTCCAAGCTTCCTTGATGTTGGAGGGAGTTATTAACTCCTTTAGGTCTAAGGTGTAATTTTCCAAAACTTGGAGGACTTTAGATTTTTTCTCTTCCGTCAGGTCTTTTTCGTGGGTAATGAGGAACTCCGATAGTGTTTCTAAAACTTCATTTAACCTAGGCGAGGTTTTAGGGCTGTATTTTAAAACCCAAAGGGGGTATCCTACCGATTTTCTGAGGTAATCTCTTATTTGATTTCTCACCTTTACAAAGTCGTCTCTATCGGAAATCTCGTATATCCCCAACCCCTCAGCGAAAACCTCAACGAGCAATTTTGCGAGTTTTTTATCCTCCTCGCTACCCAAGCGGAGGTATAGATTTACCTTTTTGCCTTCGAGTATACCTTGTAGGAAGTTTTTAAGGTCAAACTGTTGGGCTTTTCCGTATCCCTCCTTATAAAGTTCACCCGCGAGGTTTTTAAAAACTAACGCCAAAAGGAAGTAAAAAATTTTGTTTCTGTAGACCCCAAAAGGGGACCTTTTTAAACCCTCGAAATGGGAGGGTTGGCAGTACTTATAAGTTTTGAAAATCCTTTTAACTTCCTCGTATAGGTAAAAAATTGGATGTTCCGTTTCTTCCTTTATGCGCAGTTGCAAATCCACCACCCAATTGCCGCCTTCATCCCAAAGTAGGTTTTCCAGTTTTTTATCCACACCGGATAAACTTTTTCTTAGCTCCTCCAAACTGCGGGCGTTTAGAACTTTATCCAAAAGTGATGTAGCTTTGCTTTCCTTCCATAAGTTTTCGTTCCTTATTTCGTTGTTTTTCTTAACCAAAATATCGGGGGCTTTTTCGAAAATTTTAGGCGCTATTACTTCGTTTATCTCCATATCAATGCGTGAAATGTAAAAACTTTTCTCTTCACCACGAAAGCTGAAGTATATTTTTCCACTTTCTAGTTTGTTTATATATTTCTCTACAACCTTTTTGGCGTTTTCTTCAAAAACAGTTTTCTCGGAGAGATTGTGACTTTCCGCCACCTCCTGTTTTGCCTTGTAATTTATCCAGTTGTTTAAATCCTCTTCTCCTAAAGGTGTGTCGAAAATTACAAAAACCGCCTCGGGGTATTTTGAAGAAATTTCCTTCAAAACGGTTCTATATTCGGCTATTTCACTCACGTAGGTGGGAAGGGCTACGAAGATATTAACCGCATAAGGTTCCCTTTCCAATTGGTTTTCCACGTTACGTCTGATATTAACCTTTTCCTTGAGAAGGCTTACGGAGCGTTTTCTTAAAGGTGTTCTATTTAAAAATCTCTCCAGGCGTCGCTTTAGCTCGGGATAGTTTTCCAATATTGCAGCAATGGTTTTATATTTTCCTTCATAGATTTTCTTCTTTTGAGCTACCTCCTCGGGTGGTAAGGTTTCTCCCAAAAGTATAAACCTACCGTGGGGATCTCTTTGAACTATTCCCTTATCGCTTATAAACTCCAAAATTTCCGAAAGTTTTCCGTAAACAGGAGTTCCTAAAAAGGTTAATTTTAAATTTTCCTCCGAGGGAATAATTAACTTACTACCCTCAAGTGAACTTTTGTAAAGTATATTCAGCATCAAAATGGTTTTAAAAACCTTTAAATAATCCTCACCTTCTTTTTCTATCTCCTCCCTATAAAGGTCATATCTATTTAACACCATGTGGGAAAATTCATCGGTGCGACCCTCTTTTATTGCGAAATAGAAGAAGTCCCAAAGATAATCGGCGGTAAAGAACGGCTCTTTATCGATTTCCTTATTTAAAAACTTGTTAAAAACACCTTTTCTTTCGTCTTCCGAATAGAGAATTTCGAAAAGGCTTCTATTTGCGGACATAAAGTGGTTTACGGTGTAGGAAATCAGGAAGGCTGTATAGGGATGTATTGGATACAAATCCTTTAAATCTATCCTTCCCGTGTCTACACCGTGTTCCTTAAGGGCGTTAGCAACCTTTTTAAGTTCGGGAGTAAAGTATTTATGCCTTTGCAATTTCCAAAGATTTTCGTTTACCTTTTCGAGCGTCCGCGCTAAAATTTGGAACGCGGTTAGCTCCTGCATTTCCAAAAGGTGGAGTTCAAATCTATCTTGAATCTTCTTTAGTGTTTCCTTTTCAATCTTACCCCTTAACTGTTCAGCCGTTTTATGGGTCACTATAAGTAGGTAAATGTTTGGATTTTCCGCCAAGAGGTTTTGAACTTTGGATATAAAACCCTCCTCTAGGAGGGAGGTAAATTCGTCCCAAATTATGAAAATACCGCTAAAGCCTTTTTCCTTTAGGGTTTGTTTAACCTTACTAATCCACTCGTTGAAGTTTTTTAGGTAAAACTTTCCCTGTTTCTCAAAGACGTTAAGGGCTTCCTCTAAAGCCAATTCATCACCGTTTCTAAGAGCCTCTATAAGGGCTTCCTTTGTGGTATAGGTTTCAAAATTTTCCTCAACCCACTCATCGGTTTCTTTTTCTATATCCCTCACTATTAGGTCTATTTCTGTTTCAAGCGGAAGGTTTATTCCGTATTTTTCCTTAGCTGTTTTTCTTATAGCCTCCTTTAGGAGGAATTCCATATACCTTTCGTCAACTATTCCGGTATTCCCCTTTAAGGTTACTACCAAATATCGATTATTTTCCCTTAATGCTTTCCATTCGGCTTTTATTTGGATTCCTTTACTACCTTCGAAGGTGTTTAAGTAATCTTCAATTTTCCCCAAAGGGTCTGAAAGGAGATGTTTCAACACACCGCAGGTGTGACTTTTACCGGTTCCATAAGCACCCTGGAGCCAAATAGCAGTTTTCCCTTGAGCGGTTCCCTTTAAAACTTTTATAACCTTTTCGAGGAGTTCGTAAAAGTTTCTATGGGGAATATATGTTCTCCAAAACTTATCGTGTTCTTCGTTTTCTAAGTTATAAACGGGAGAGAAACCCCGACGGGTTCTTATGATATCCTTATGGAGCATATCAGTAACTTATTTTAAAAATTCGATACAGCGGTTTACGAAGGCGCTAATATATCCGCAAAATTCTAAACCACCGCTGCGATATATCCCTCTCCGTCTATTCCGAAAACGGTGTGGAATAGCTCAAAACCTCTTGAAGAGTCTATATCTTCCCTCTCCAAAATAAGTTTTATTACCTCCCCGTCCACTACAGGAGTTCCTTTTTTGAGAAATTTATCTCTACTTAAGGGTATTCCAAACCAATTTCCCAACGGGGAGGTTTTAAAGGTATTTATCAACGCATTAATGGAGTTTTTAGCCGTTCTCTCACTTAAGTGGAATTGTTTTTTAAGTTTTTCCTCCAAAAGGTTCCTTGTAAATTCGAAGTTCCACGGAAAGGTTTCCACATACCACTTAAACAATTCGGAGTTTTTGCAGAGGTAAAACCAGACTACCAACCAAGCGGTATCGCCCTTTTTCTCGAATATCTCCCTTACACGGAAATATAGGGGTGTTAATTTCCCTTTTGAGGTAATAAGTTCGGAGTGTTTTAGATACCTCTTAAAGGCTTTTATCTGTTGAGGTCCCAATGTGTTGTTTTGAAAAAAATTCCTCTCCCCTTAGGAGGAAATCTTCCAGCCAATGCCTGCGGAATCCGAAGGTTTTATAAGAATCCCAACCCATTAAGGGAAAATTTGGGAAAAAGTTTTTAATAGAGTAATTAAGAGGAAATTAAAGTTCCTCCAACGCCTTTTCCAAAACTATCAAAGAACCCACTTCCTCGTAAAGGTGGATGTTGTCCAAATCGGCTACGAGGTCGGCGGAAAGCAGTTTGCTGTCCTCCAATCCCCTGATAGCCTTTTTTAGAAGGTCTTCCGAAATACCCAGCCAGTGGTAGGGTCCCGCATTGTATCCTTCGGTGTATAGTTCGGAAAGTGTTAAACCTTTTATTCCTCTAATCTCTTTTAACCTGTAGAGGGCGTAGCCTACAACAAACTTGTTGGTTTCGCTTTCCTCCTTTATACCTCTCTTTAGAAAGACTTCTTTATCCAACCTTTTGCCGAACAGTGTTCCCAGGTAATATTCCGTATTTTTGTAAAAGAAGGTTTGGGCTAAAGAATTAATGGCATTCCTTGCGGTTCTCTCCTTTATTCCCAACTCCTGCAGTTTTTCAATAGCCTCTTTTTTATTCCAAACTTCTCCCCATTTGATGTTATCCGCATACCACCTAAAGAGTGGGGAGTTTATACAGAGGTTAATCCAAACGATTTGCAAAACGAGTTTGTTGTTCTTTTTTCTAAGTTCGGAAAGTATTTCTGCCAACTTTGTGGGTTCTTCCTTTTTGGTTATTAATTGGGCGTCCAAGAAGAAGTTTTTAACCGCTTTTACTTGGTCGGGTCCCAGGCTATTATTTTTAAACCACTCGTTGAGGTTGCTTAAAAATCCTTCCAACCATTCCTGTCTTAATCCGAAAGTGTAATATCTGTTTACGGAAGGTGGTTTCTTCTTATAACCTTTTTTTGGTTGCAATTCTTCCATACCTAAAACTATTTTTACCGATTTTGCCACATAACATCCCGTATCGTTAAAATTCAAACACTCACCGCAATGGGTGCAAAGGGAGGCGTTTACCTCCACTTTGGGGAAGGTTTTTAAAGCATAGTGGGGACACTCTATTTCGCACCCCAAGCAGTGGACGCAATAGGCACTTTTATTGGCTACCTTTTTGAGCTTATTTTCCAAAAGGGGAATATTGGAAATTTTGAAAAACTCCACAAAAGTTTGGTTTTCCTTTTCCTCCACTTCAAAGGGAACGGTTGCACCTTCCACCTTAAGGGTTCCTCTGATTTTTCCGTTTTCCCTTTGGAGAAGTTCCACTTTTCCCACCGTTTTGAGCCATTCGAAAAAGTTTTCCCTTTTGTTGGTAATCGCTATTTTTAAATCACCGTTGGAGGTTAGGAATTCAACTTTTACATCGTTTTTAACCCCCAAACCTCCCGCTCTTTCCTTCCATTTACCCGAAGATAGGTATTTTTTAATTTCTTTTTCATCTTCTATGCCGAAACTTTTGGCGAAATCCTCAAGGATTCTTATAAACCTTTTAGCGTAAGGTTTTAAATCCTCCCTCCTTGTAAGGATATCCTCAGACCAACTGCTTGCGAAGGGGCATATACTGCACCCTACTCTTCTAAGACCGTATCGGTAAAGCCTATTTAAAGGTAGGTTTTTATAGAAGATGTAGAGAAAAACCTCGGTTGAGTTCCAAAAGAATATAGGGCGGGCGTTGATTTCTCTAAAAGTTTTCTCCCTCGGTGAAGTTCTTTCAAATCTACTCCGTGCCGTGCTTTCGGAGGCTCTTGTTCCCTCAAAGGTTATAACCGTTGAAAAAAGTTTTCCCGCTCCGCGGGTTTCCAAAAACTTTAATTGGGGGGCTATTTTGTAAACGGTGCAACACCACCGGTGTATTCTGCTGGGGGGTCCGAAAATCCTCCAAAGCTCTTCAACCTTATGCGGTGATGAAACCCGATGAATTTTAAACTTCGGCTTTTCCTTCCTGTAAAACTTCTCCGTTTCGTTTACAACCTCAAGGGTAGGCGGCAATTCCATCTGGGTATCGGTAAAAACGGTTAAAAACTCCGAAGGTGGTATTACCGACATAACCAAGTCGAGGACTACCTGACTATCCTTTCCGCCGCTGTAGGAAACCATAAAGGCTATACCGCTTTGAGTCTTAAATTTTTCATAAATCCCCTTTATGTAATCCAGGGCTTCGTTTTCCAATTCCCTTAAGGGGTCTCTGTTGATTTCTATTAACCTCTTTAGGTTTATAGGTTCTAAAGTTTTCCCTTCAAAGGAGGGATTAACATAAACAACCTCGGAAGGTTTGAAAAGCTTCCCCTTTTTAACCTTTGCTACAAGCTCACCGCTATAGTAATATTCAACGAAAGAGTTTATATCCTTAGCCCACAAAATAGGGTTATCAGTTTTAGGTATATTGAAATAGTTTGTTAAACCTAGAAAAGCTAATTCTTCAAAAAAAACGGGGAACAAATCCCCCAAATCCTCAGTTGAGGAAAGTTTAATTAAGTTAGTTTCTGCAAAGGTTATTCCAAACATAATCTTTTATAGAATATCTACCTCTTCTTAACTATATCGAATAAACCCTATCAACTTACTCTTTTGGTGTTTAAAACCCTTTCCAAGAGGCGGGTGACTTCGAGCATGCGGTCATTTTTGAGGAAGTAGCTCTCTTTATTCGCTATAAGCCGCGCGGTAGAGGAGGCTATCTCCTCGACCACCACCAGACCGTTCTCTTTGAGGGTTCTGCCCGTTTGGACCAGGTCGAGTATGTAATCGGTAAGACCGATTAGCGGTGCCAATTCGACCGACCCGTTTAGGGTGTAGATAAAGGGCTTTACCCCCCTCTTTTCGAAGTATTCGCGCGCTATATTGGGGTATTTGGTCGCCACCCTAATGGCCGATAGCTCGCCGTAGC
>Ga0256831_1001953_pt1 | contig 10861 bp, 8 predicted proteins | sample 132544metaG_FD_189087 | JGI IMG/M metagenome (GOLD analysis project Ga0256831, IMG submission 189087) | Hydrothermal vent microbial communities from Lau Basin, Pacific Ocean - 132-544 | ecosystem: Environmental > Aquatic > Marine > Hydrothermal vents | place: Pacific Ocean: Lau Basin | collected... | reverse complement strand
TGTTATTTCTCTTTCTGATAAGTTAACCGATATAAATATTATTGATAAACGTGTGCGTAACTGTTTAGATGCTGATATGATTTTAGGAATCTATAACCCAAAATCAAGAAAACGTATTTTGCCTTATCAAAACTTTTTAAAGGCATTGAGTGAGGGTGAAGAGCGTATTGCTATTATTGCTTCTCATGTAGGGAGAGATAAAGAGCAAATTACCGTAACGACGACAACTGATTTAATAGAGCAAGATATAGAACACCCTGAAGTTACGATGTCTACGCTTATTATTGTAGGAAACTCTCAAACACGCCATACAAGCAATAGACAGGTACTCACCCCTCGTGGCTACTTAAATAAATATGAGATGAGTGGGGAATTAAAAGATTAGATGTTAAGTCTCTGTATCTCTGCTACTGCTTCAAATCAAGGTAAAACCATACTCACAACTGCTCTTTTGTGGCACTTTAGGGAGTCTGTGCGACCTTTTAAAATAGGGCCAGATTTTATTGACCCACAGTTTCACAAAATGGTTTGTGGTACAGACTCTGTGAACTTAGATAGTTTTATTATGAATGAAGAGCAAGTGGAATGGCTTTATGACCACTACAGTAATAAAAAAGTAAATATTCTTGAAGGAGTAATGGGCTTTTATGATGGTGACAATAAAGGTTGCTCTGCCTATTCGATAAGTAAGCTTCTAAATGTTCCTACTATTTTGCTACTTGATGGAGGAGGAAGTTATATTACTATCTCGGCTGTTCTTAAAGGTCTATTGGAGTATAAAGCAGACAATACAATTAAGGGTATAATTTTAAATAACCTCTCCTCTAAAATGCACTATGAATTAATTAAAAACCAAATAGAGCAAGACCACCCAAATATTGTGGTGCTAGGGTGGATTCAAAAAAAACTCCCTGCCCTAAACGACACCCATTTGGGTTTAGACTTGAAAGATTTGTCTAAAATAGAGCAAATAAGCAAAGAGGTACTAGAACACATAGACATAGAAAAGCTCCGTAGGGTGCGATTGCCATCGCACCATCAAAACCAAACCCTATCAACCTACCCATTCCCAAAAATAAAAAAAAGAGACCAAAAACTAGCCATAGTAAACGATAAAAACTTCTCTTTTTTATACCATGACAACCTAAATTTCTTAAAAGAGCTTTTTACTAAAGTAGTCATAGTAGACTCAACCAAAGATGAAAAAATTCCTTCTGACACTGATATAGTTTATATCTGTGGTGGATATGTAGAGACAGATAAATCATACAAAAGAGTAAAAGAGTCTAACAACTTTAAAAACTCTTTAATAGAACACGCCAAAACCAAAACCATATATGCAGAATGTGCAGGGCTACTCTATCTTTCTAATAGTGTTGATAATAAAAAAATGAGTGGAATTTTAAATATTAACTTTATGCTTGATAACCGTTTTAATCGTTTGGGATATTATTATAATGAACAAAATATTAAAGGTCATGCCTTTCACTACACTAAGCCAACAGAGGAGAGTTTAGAGAGAGGCTTTGATACTCTTTCTAAAACTCCTAATGGTAAAGGTATTATTGGCTCTTGGTCTAAAAATAGAGTATTTGGAACTTACCTACACACTATGTTTAGAGCCAACTATAATCGTACAATAGCCTCATAAGCCGTATCTATCATCTTATCTATCTCTGCATAACTAATAATATAAGGAGGCATAAAGTAGACAATATGCCCCAATGGACGAAGTAGTACACCATGCTCTAGTCCATACTCATATACTTTAAGACCAATACGCTCTTGTGGAGTATAGCCTTTAAGTTCAATGGCTGAAATCATACCTGTTTGTCGAACCTCTTTTACATTTTTTAAACTTTTGAACTTCTCTAACTTTTCTAAAATATAGGCCGATTTTTTTCTATTTTCACCTAAAACATCAGAAGCTTCAAAAAGCTCTATGGTAGCTAAAGCTGCTGTACAAGCCAATGGATTTCCTGTATATGAATGAGAGTGTAAAAAAGCTTTATACTCATTATAGTCACAATAAAAAGCTTTGTAAACATCTAACGTTGTAACAGTTAGAGCAAGTGGCAAATACCCACCTGTAAGCCCTTTTGAGATGGTCATAAAATCAGGAGTAACTCCTGCTTGTTCACAAGCAAACATTGTTCCTGTTCGTCCAAAACCTGTCATAATCTCATCGGCAATAAGATGTACCCCATACTCTTCGCAAAGCTCTTTTGCTAAAGTAATATAGAGAGGGTGGTACATGTGCATATATCCTGCTCCTTGAACAAGAGGTTCTAAAATAAAGGCTGAAATTTCACCTCCACGCTCTTTTAAAATTTTCTCTAAATCTACAATTGCCTCTTTTGCACTCTCTTTAGTTTGGTCTTTTGGCACAGAAGTCTGAATACAAGATATTAATAGTGGTGCATAAGTCTCTTTATATAGTTCTACATCTCCTACACTTAAAGCTCCAATGGTTTCACCATGATAAGAGTTGGTTAAGGAGAGAAAAAGAGGACGATTTTCTCCTTTGTTTCTATGATAATGAAAACTCATCTTTAATGCTACCTCTACAGCACTTGAACCATTATCTGCAAAAAAAACTTTATCTAGTCCTTTTGGGGTTAAATTTAGAATCTTTTCTGCTAGATTAACAGCTGGTTTATGAGTAAACCCTGCAAGTAATACATGCTCTAAAGTATCTAGTTGCTCTTTGATTTTAAAGGAGATATGTTCATTAACATGACCAAAAATATTAACCCACCATGAGCTAATAGCATCTATATAAGATTTATCATCAAAATCATAAAGATAAACCCCTTTTGCTCGTTTAATAGGGATAAGAGGCAAAGTCTCATGGTCTTTCATTTGAGTACAAGGGTGCCAAATATTCTTTAAATCTTCTGTTACAATCTGAGCATTCTTACTTTTCATTATACAAATCACCTTTTTTAGGGGAAATATACAATCTATAAAGTAAGTTTTTCATTAATAATTAATAACAAGTAGACTAAAATTAGGCAAATTTTAAACTAAGGCAATAGAATATGATAAGTTGGATGCAACACAACAACAAATTTACAGTTATCATTATGTGGATAGCTGCACTCTCATTTATACTTTCGACAGCAGTCATTGGTGGTTCTGCTGGACTAAAAAGTAATAACATAGGTCAAGTAGGTGACATAAAACTATCTAAAGATAAATTTCAAATGGAATATAGCCAACTCTTTGAGCAATACAATCAGATGATGCAAGGTAAGTTTGATGAGAAACAAGCAAAACAGATGGGTCTTCAAAGTCAAGTTATTAGAAATATGGCAGCAGAAGCAAAACTTTTAAACCTTGCAAAAGAGTTTGGAATTATTGTTACAGAAGAAGAGGCAGCAAAAGAGTTAGCATCTTACCCTGCTTTTCAAACAGATGGAAAGTTTGATAGAAAAATTTACGATACCTATTTACAAAATCGAGGGTTGAGTCATGAAACTTTTGAAGAGAATCTTATGAATCAACTAACCATACAGAAGACATTTAAATTACTCGGCTCTAAAACTCTCGAAAATGAATATAATGCCTTTAAAATTGCTTTTGAAGTTGCAGATAAATTAAAGTATACAGTTCTTACAAATAAAGATGTAAATGTTAGCATTGATGATTCAAAATTAAAAGCATTTTGGGAACTACGAAAAGAGCAATATAAAACACCAACAAAATATACTTTAGAAGTACAATGGACCCAAACAAAGAATACTCCTGTAACCGATAAAGAAATTGAAGATTACTATAATAAAAATCGTTTTAACTATACAGATGAAAATGGAAAAATCTTAGAACTTAAAGAGGTTAAAGAGAGAGTAAAAGAGGCAACACAAGTTGCTAAAAGTAAAAAAGATGCATTAAAACGATATATTCAACTAAAAAAAGGTGAGCTAAAGGCTGATGAGACCTTAACTTTAGATATAAATGACCCAAAAATTTCTAAAGAATTATGGTCAGAAATAGCAAACAAATCACTAAATGACTTAATTAAACCCAAAGTTGTCAAAAACAGATATGCATGTGTGAGAATTCGTAACATTGTTAATCCTAAGATAAAATCCTTTGCTGATGTAAAAGCTCAAATTACTCCTATATATCAAGTGGAAGCTGAAAGAAAAGCATTATCTGTCGAGGCTGAAACAAAGTTGACAAATATTGACAATTTAGAAATGAATGTGTCAACTTTTATCACGTTGGATAACGCAGAATCACAAAATTTGGGTATAAATAAACAAGAAACCTCAAAATTCATCTCTAAACTCTTTACTTCTGAGCAAGAAAAGGGTATTATTCCTATAGGAAGTAAAGTAATAGTTTATAAAATTATTGAGCAGAAATTGATTTCTCTTGAAAATAATGAAACTAAAGAGCTTCATAAAAGTGCTGACATGGTTAAGAATCAAAGCTTTCAAATAAGTTTGATGAAAATGTTAGATGAGAAGTATCCAACTAAACTTTACTAAAAATTTTGACTATAGACTTGAAAACTAAGGATTAAATCGTGAACATGCCCATTTTAGCTATTGACATTGGTTCTACGAAAATATGTGCAATTATTGGCGAGATGAAGAATGGGCGTATAGAGATTGCAGGGCATGGGATAAGTCATTCCCACGGTATTAAAAAAGGAGCTATTTCAAATATTGAATTGGCTTCAAAATCAATTAAAGATGCTGTAGATGATGCCAAACGTGTTGCAGGAATAAATCTTACAAGAGCGACAATTTCTATTTCAGGTGCTTATGTAAAAAGCTTAAAGTCATCAGGTGTAGTAAATATCCCTAATCAAGAAATCTCAATTAATGAGATTAATCGTGTCATGCAAACAGCACTATATAATGCAAATATCCCTAGTGAGTTTGAAATTTTACATGTATTACCCTATAAATTTAAAATTGATGAACAAGACTTTATTGAAGATCCAAATGGTATGAACGCTAGTCGGATGGAAGTAGATACGCATATTATTATGACTGGAAAATCAAATCTTGGGAATCTTAAAAAAGCTGTTCATGCAGCAGGAATAGATATTTCAAAAGTAGTGCTTTCGGGGTATGCATCAGCATTAACTGTCACTTCAGATGATGATAAAGAACGTGGTATTGCAGTCATTGACCTTGGTGGTCAAACTTCAAATCTTGTTATTCATGTGGGTAATGCTATTCAATATAATGATTTTTTATCGGTTGGTTCTAATCATATTACTAATGATTTATCTGTAGCACTTCATACACCATTAGAAGCAGCAGAAGAGTTAAAAATTGTTAAAGGTAGCCTTTACCAAGCTGAGCCTGAAGAGCTTCACTTACCAATTATTGGAGATGAGAACCATATGAATCCTGTCTCTTTAGACATTGTACATAGTATTATCTATAGTAGAATGGAAGAGACACTTGGATTGTTATCTGAGTCAATAGAGAAAAGTGGTCTCAAAAATCAATTGGGAGCTGGTCTAATTTTAACAGGTGGTATGACCCATATTGAGGGTACAAGAGAATTAGCACAAGCACTTATGCCTAATATTCCTGTACGTATAGGGATACCAACAAATATTACAAATATATCTGAAGAGTTAAAATCAGTTGAATTCTCAACTGTAATAGGACTAATTTTATATGAATCAGGTCATCATACAGAATATGAATTAGAAGGAAGTAAAACAATGCTTCATTCAAAAGAGTTTCAACCTAAAAGTTCATTAAAAGATATTGCAGGTATTCAAAATATAGAACACATAGTAAAACCAAAAATTTCTGTCTCTACACCTTCTTTTGAAGAAGAGAATGGAAATACTCATGATTTATTTAAAGATTTAAGTCAAGAACCAAAAAACAATCAAAGTAACCCATTACAAAATTTTATGCAATGGGCATCAAAAATCTTTTAAGAGGAGGATTATATGGAAGAGTTTAATATAACAGAATCAACAGCTGGCGTTCATGGAGCAAAAATTAAAGCTATTGGTGTAGGTGGTGGTGGTGGTAACATGATTAACCACATGATTAGAGAAGGTATTGATGGTATTGACCTTATTGTAGCCAATACTGATGCACAAGCACTCGCTGCTTCAATTGCTCCTTATAAAATGCAACTAGGAATTAATGCTACAAAAGGTCTTGGAGCAGGTATGAAACCTGAAGTAGGACAAGAAGCGGCAGAAGAGAGCTTTGATAGTATTAAAACTATGTTAGATGGTGCTGACTTAGTATTTATCTCTGCTGGTCTTGGTGGTGGTACAGGAACAGGAGCAGCTCCTGTTATTGCTGCTGCAGCAAAAGAGGTTGGTGCATTAACTGTTGCTATTGTAACTAGCCCATTTGCTTTTGAAGGTCGTAAAAGAAAAAGACTTGCAAAAGAGGGTTTAGAGAAGCTTAAAAAAGAGTCTGACTCAATTATTGTTGTACCAAATGAGAGACTTCTCTCTATTGTAGAGAAAAACCTTGGTATGAGAGATAGCTTTAGATTAGTTGACAATGTTCTTTCACAAGCTGTAGGAGGAATTTCAAACGTTATTCTCTCTCATGGTGCCAATGATATTAACCTTGACTTTGCTGATGTTAAAACAGTTATGAGTCATCGAGGTCTTGCACTTATGGGTGTGGGTGAATCTCAAGGTAGTTCTGCTGCTTATGATGCTGCTAAAACAGCCATTGAGTCTCCACTCCTTGATAACTTATCAATTGATGGGGCAATGGGTATTTTGGTTCACTTCCATATTCACCCAGACTACCCTCTTGCTGAGATTTCTGAAGCAATGGATATTGTAGAAGAGAATGCTGATGAAGATGCAAACATTATTTTTGGTACAACAACATCAGAAGAGATTCCTCTTGATGAAGTTAAATTAACCATTATTGCCACAGGTTTTGAAGACCCAAGTGATTTGGAAACTGTTAAAACACCAGAGAAATCAACAACTGTCAATAATAGTATTGGAACACTTAGAAAACCTACTCAAGGCTCACTGCTACATCGAATGAATTCAGCAAAAGTTAGTGGTGGTGATAACTATAGTAATGAAGACTATTTAGATACACCAACTTTTTTACGTAAACAGATGGATTAAAAAAATGCCTAAAATGACAAAGTTCCTCTTCCTCCTCTTCTTCATTTTGTCTCCATATCTGCTTCTTGCAGATGGGCATATTTTTGTCTACCATCGTTTTGATGACACACGTTATCCTACAACAAATATCTCTACAAAAGAGTTACGTAAAGAGTTTAACTATCTAAAAAAGCACAACTATAAAGTTGTTCCTCTTATTGATATTGTTAATAAAGTCAATGCAAAAGAAGAAGTTCCCTCTAAATGGGTTGCATTTAGCATTGATGATGGGTTTAAAACTTTTTATACTAATGGTCTCTCTATTTTTAAAGAATATAACTACCCTTTTACCCTTTTTATTGCAGTAAAATATACTGAAGAAAAGTATAAAGACTACGTTTCATGGAAACAACTTAAAACCATTGCAAAATATGGAAGTGTTGAGTTTCACTCTTATGGTCATGGTCATTTTGGTCAGATGAGTAATGAACAGATAAAAGCTGACATGAACAAAGGTCTAGCTCTAATGAAGCAACATCTTAACTATGAACCAAATCTTTTTGTCTACCCTTATGGGGAGTATGATGCTCGTGTTGAAAAAGTTTTGGCTAATTATAACTTTAAAGCTGTATTTAACCAAAATATTGGAGCTGTTAATGGCACTTGTTCAGATATAAATGACCTTGACCGTTCAGCTGTAGTTGGTAGTAATGCTCATGACTTTAAACTTTATCTAAAGTTTCAAGAACTTTGTGGTGTTCATTTTAAAGCTCCATTGAGTTATCCCAAAGATAAGATTGTTAAAACAATAAAAATTGAACTTGATGATAAAACTGTTAAATCTGCCTATGTTTTTCTCTCTAACAGTGGAGGTTGGCACAAAGTAAAAGTGTCAAATGGTCAAATTGTTTATCATATCAATAAAAAGATGAAACGAAATCGTATTAAAATTGGGGTCAAAATTAAGAGCAAAATTAAGCTAATGGTTTTGTCAAAATAGTATACTTATAATCAAATATTACCTTGGGAGTTCTCTACAATGAAAAAAAATATTTACACTTTAATGCTTACAGCACCACTTCTTTTTACTGCTTGTAACTCAACCTCTGTTCAACCTAAAATAGAAAAATCAATTCAAGTTGTTCAAGAAGCAACAGTAAACAGTCCTAAAAAAGCTCCAACAGTTGCTAAAACTTCAGTTGTTACTTATGCCAATGACAAAAAAATAGTCAAAGATATAGGAGTTATGAATATTGATAGCTACATGACAACCATGAAATCAACACTTATGGGACTAATGAAAAGTGACCCTAGCCATAAAACAGCTCTTGGTGCATGTGCATCTATTGGCCCTGGTATGGCAAAGGACTATAATAAAATTTCAGATGTTAAAGTAAGAAGAACAGCACTAAAATATAGAAATCCAATAAACAAACCTGATGAGACAGATACCATTGTTATGGAGCGTTTCTTAGACACTAAAAATTTTAAAGATGCTCAAGTTGTAGATATGGGAGACCACTATCGTGTCTATAAAGCATTAACTATTAAACAACCTTGTCTTGCTTGTCATGGTGAAAACATCTCTCCTGATTTAACAAAAATCTTAGAGAAACGTTATCCTAAAGATATGGCAACAAACTTTAAACTTGGTGAGTTTAGAGGTGCAGTTGTCGCTAAAGTTAAAAAATAACTTCGCTATAATACTCCCAATAAATGTAGGGTGTAGTCCCCGACTACACCGTCAAATAAAAATTGGGAAATTAAAATGCAAGATGTCGTTGAATGGCTTAAAAAAAATGGAAATCTAAAGGTTATCGATGAACCTTTAGATGTAGAACTAGAAATACCTCATATTGCTTATATTGAGGTTAAAAAAGATGACTCTCGCCCTATCCTATTTACTCAACCTATTAACAAAGTAAAAAATATAACGTATGATATGCCAGTACTTATGAATATCTTTGCTAATAAAGATTTAACTGAAAAAATATTTGCTAAACATCCAGATAATATTGCCCAAGGTATTGACAAACTACTCAAAATTAAACCACCTGCAAAGTTTATTGATAAACTTAAAATGATTCCTGAACTCTTTGCACTTAAAAATGTCTTTCCTAAGCGTTCTAACTCAAGAGGTGCTTGTCAAGAAGTTATTATAAAAAAAGAGGAAGTAGATTTAGACAAACTACCTATCTTAAAGACATGGGAAGAGGATGGTGGAGCATTTATTACTATGGGACAAGTCTATACTCAAAGTCTTGATGGAAGTATGCAAAACTTAGGAATGTACCGTCTACAACAGTATGACAAAAATCATCTAGGAATGCATTGGCAAATTCACAAAGATGCTTCACACTTCTTTGACCAATACCAAAAAGCAGATAAAAAAATGCCTGTAACCATTGCCATTGGTGGTGACCCACTCTATATTTGGTGTGGTCAAGCTCCTATGCCTCATGGTATGTTTGAGATGCTCCTTTATGGATTTGTACGAGGTAAAAATGCACAGCTTGTAAAGTCTATGACCAATGATATCTATATTCCAAGAGATGTAGATATTGTCATAGAGGGTTTTGTTGACCCCACAAAGATGGAGATAGAGGGACCTTTTGGAGACCATACAGGCTACTATACATTAAGAGAACCCTATCCTGTTATGGAGGTAGAAACCATTACAATGAAAGAAAAACCTGTTTTTCAAGCAACTGTTGTAGGGAAACCACCACTAGAGGACAAATATATGGGTTGGGCAACAGAACGTATCTTCCTACCAATGCTAAAGCCAATGGCTCCTGACCTTATAGACTACTATATGCCTGAAAATGGTGTTTTTCATAATCTAATACTAGGAAAGATGAAAACACTCTACAAAGGTCATGCACAGCAGTTTATGCATGCTTTTTGGGGAGTAGGACAGATGAGTTTTGTTAAACATGCTATTTTTGTTAATGAAGATGCTCCAAAACTTGAAGATGGTATTGCTATTACCGAATATATACTCAATCGACTAGACCCTAAAAAAATTCTTATTACCAAAGGTATTATTGATGCCCTTGACCATACAGCAAATGAATCTTTAGTTGGAGGAAAACTCGGAATTGATGCCACTGATAAAGAGGTGAAAAATGGCGTAGAAACACCTATATCTGACCAAACACTTTTAACTAAAATACAAGAGATAGATGGAAATATTTTAGAGTTAAAACAGTACTTTACCCATACTAAAAATCCAATTACCCTTATTTTAGTCAATAAAGTGCAATCTATGAAAAACATTATCTCTAAACTAAAACCTCTTAAAGAACATCTCAAAATTCTTATTATCACAGATAAAGCCAACAATGAAGTAGACAACCCTTACATGCTTCTTTGGCGTGTGGTAAATAATATTGATGCAGGGCGTGATATTATACTTGAACCCTTTATTGCTGTTGATGGAACCAATAAATCAATAGTAGATGGATTCCATAGAGAATGGCCTGGAGATACTTTTTGTAGTAAAGAAGTCCTCGATTCCTTACAAGAACAAGGGCTAATAAATATTGATGATAAATTCATTAAAAAATTTGGGCTTTTAGCATTTAATTAAATATTTGTAACTATTTACTTTTAGGACATATCATATAACCATTGTGTTGTAATACACAGCCTTCATTAGAAGCATATCGCTGTAATCTTGTAGTTTTTTTTTGGAACTGAACTTTAGCTGAAGAGTTAGATGAACTTGAAGCACAACCATTACATAAGAGGGAGAAAATAAAAACCAAAGAAATTTTACAC
>Ga0256831_1001952_pt1 | contig 10861 bp, 12 predicted proteins | sample 132544metaG_FD_189087 | JGI IMG/M metagenome (GOLD analysis project Ga0256831, IMG submission 189087) | Hydrothermal vent microbial communities from Lau Basin, Pacific Ocean - 132-544 | ecosystem: Environmental > Aquatic > Marine > Hydrothermal vents | place: Pacific Ocean: Lau Basin | collected... | reverse complement strand
AATCAGTGGTGGTACATTATATAAAATTCTTCATTCCGGTACTCAAGCCAATCGTCTTATCCACATTAAACCCGGTCAGAGTTTTATTATCACATTAACGAATAAAAATGAATTCGTTTCATTAAATTATAATATCAATAAAATCGAATCACTTTTTATCCATAGAAACCCGGATAGCAATAAGTTTACTTCAACCATTACCTTTAAAGAAATTGACATAAAGAAACAGTTTGCTACTAGCACCATCAAGCATTCTCTTTTTTCTGCTGGCAACAATGCCGGTTTAAGCAATACTATGATAATGAAGCTTGCTCATATTTTTGGTTGGGACATTGATTTTGCTCTTGATATACGAAAAGGTGACTCATTTTCTGTTCTTTATGAAGAAAAATATCTTGATAATAAAAAGATTGGCGATGGCAATATTCTGTCTGCTGAATTTATCAATAGAGGCAAGGTGTTTACAGCCATACGTTATACCGATGCATCAGGTCACACTGATTATTACTCAGCAAAGGGTTTAAGTATGCGCAAGGCATTTCTACGCTCCCCTGTTGATTTTTCTCGAATTAGCTCACGCTTTTCTACCGGAAGAAAGCACCCTGTGCTGAATCGTATCCGTGCTCATAAGGGTGTTGATTATGCTGCTTCGCGTGGCACTCCAATTAAGGCTGTCGGTGATGGAAAAGTGATCTTTAAGGGTCGAAAAGGTGGCTACGGACGAGTTGTTATATTACAACACGGTTCAAAATACACCACATTATATGCCCATATGAATTCCTATAATAGAAAAATACGCCGTGGTAAACAGGTAAAACAAGGTCAGATTATTGGCTATGTTGGTAGTTCTGGCTTAGCAACAGGGCCACACCTGCACTATGAATTTCGTATGAATGGTGTACATCGTAACCCACTAACAGTACCTCTACCCAGTGCTGCACCTATTGCCAGAAAGTATCGTAATGATTTTCAAACGGTTGCCGATACATTAATTTCTCAGCTAAAATCAAGAAAGGTTAAAACAATTGCTTTATCTGAGCAATAAACCAAGAAATGCCCTCTTTATATTTAAAGAGAACACTTGAGTAAATTTTCTAATGTCTGACATTAAGCCTTCTAATAAAAATTATTTTATCGGCTTAATGTCTGGTACCAGTTTAGATGGTATCGATACCGTCATTTGTGAGATAAACTCCCCCGCAGACTTTTCTTTATTGCATGCCCAAACCTTTTCTATTCCTTTAAAATTAAAGAATAGCTTACTGGCATTAAGCCAAACTCAGCAGCTTAATGAGCTTGATCTCTATGCTCAATTAGATGTACAAATGGGGCAACTATTTGCTCAATGTTGTTTGGATATTTTAGCTAAATACTCTCTTAACTCAACCAAGATCCACGCGATTGGCAGTCACGGACAAACACTGCGCCATTACCCAGAGACACCATTTCCTACAACGTTACAGATAGGTGATCCCAACATTATTGCACAAAGAACAGGGATCACAACAATTGCGGACTTCAGACGTAGAGACATGGCAGCAGGAGGTCAGGGTGCACCTCTTGTACCTCCATTTCACCATGCCATATTTAAGGAAAAAAATAGCAATAAGAATAAGGTTATCCTTAATATTGGTGGTATTGCCAATATTACATTTCTCCCTGCCCATTCCGATAACATAATAGGCTATGATACAGGCCCTGGCAATGGCCTTATGGATGATTGGTGTTTGCAGCACTTTAACTGTGCTTATGATAATAGTGGTCAGCTTGCCTCACAAGGCTTACTAAATATAGAGCTACTTAAGATCATGCAGGGTGATCCCTTTTTCTCCCAAAAAGCCCCAAAAAGTACAGGTAGAGAAATTTTTTCTTCTCAGTGGATAACGAATGCTCTAAACAAATATAGCCACATAATTGAACCTATTAATGTCTTAACAACATTATTAGAATTAACCGTACAAAGCATTAGTAAGGAAATCAACTCTCTGGACGCCTCCATAGATGAAGTACTTGTATGTGGTGGGGGTGCGCAGAATAATTATCTTATGAAACGACTCTCTGAGTTAATGCCAGAAAGTAATATTGCTTCTACACAAAAGCATGGCCTCCACCCTGATTGGGTTGAAGCCAGCGCTTTTGCTTGGCTTGCTTATCAAACACTAAACGGACTTAAGTCTAATTTGCCTGCTGTCACAGGTGCTAGAGATGAGACAATCCTTGGCGCTATTTGGCAAGCCTAGATGAAAGGTTAACGCTTCTCAATAGGCAAATAGGGACGTTCTTCTTTCCCTGTATAGATCTGCGTGGGTCTAAAAATACGATTGTCTTTTAATTGCTCACGCCAGTGAGCCAGCCACCCCGCACTTCTAGCAATAGCAAAAATAGCAGTAAATTGGTTATCTGGTATGCCCATTTCCCGATACAATAGCCCTGAATAATAGTCCACATTAGCATAAACACCTTTTTCTGCCAGACGATCTTCACAAACTTTTTCAACCGCTTCAGCCACTTCAAATAAGGGGTTCACATCCCCCCCCTTAGCTTCTAATAGTTCTTTAATCAAACCTTGTAAAATAGTGGCACGAGGATCTTTGGTTTTATATTCACGATGTCCCATACCCCAAATCTTACCCTTTCTTTTAAGTTGCTCATCAACAAATTTTGCTGCATTTTCAGGTCGACCAACTTGCTCCAACATGCCCAATACCTTCGCATTAGCACCACCATGTAAAGGACCGGATAAACAACCAATAGCAGAGGAAATCACACTATAAGGAGATGATAAGGTTGAGCCATTAACAAGAACGGAGAAAGTCGATGCATTAATGGTATGTTCTGCATGTAAAATTAAGCATACATCTAGAATATGAGCCATTAATGGGTCAGGGTCTTTGCCCGTGAGCATATATAAAAAACTTTCTGCATAGTTAAGATCATAACGATAGGGAGCCGCTTCATAACCTTTGGATATATGCTTCCAAGTGGTCACCATTGTCCCCATACGGGCAAGTATTTTGATGGTGGCCGAATTAACATAGTCTAAATCAGTGCAAACATCACCATCAACCAAACATTCACTGCCTTGGTAAAACATCCCTAAACTTGATACCGTTGTTTGTAGCATCAACATCGGATCGGCTGATCCTGGTAGGTTTTTCATTAAATCCACAAGATGATATTTAAGTGCATGATTAATGCGAAGTTTCTCAGTAAATACATCCAGTGCTGATTTTTTAGGTAATTCCCCATTCATCAGCAATAGAACCGTTTCCTCAAAAGTACTGTGTTTCGCCAATTCCTCAATAGGATAGCCACGGTAAAAAAGGATGCCTTTTTCACCATCAATAGCAGATATATTGGATTTTGTTGCTGGGACACCTGCTAATCCCGGAAGATATTCATTCATACTCACCTCCAAAACACGAGTAACTTAGTTTATAGGATAAAAACTCATTGCCTTATCAATCTAACCTGAACTCTGGATAAGATGATCTTGAAAATAACTTCAGAGTGTTGATTAGCCTGTATTTGTGCAAGAAGTCTCTTTGGCATGGATGCCAAAGTGAAGCCTCAAGGATGTATTCACGCCCGAAGGAAGTACTCTTGGGGTGCGGCGACTTCTGTAACAAATGCAGGCTAATCAATACATTACTTATTCAGTTATCCAGAACTCAGGTAATCTAAGTATAGGAAATAATAAATTTTTTTCACTTAAAGCTAAAAATTCAAAAGTAAAAAAAAAGCGCTGTAGAGACAGCGCTTTTTTAAGCTCATAATAGAAAGTATTAAGCTTATATTATTTAATATCTATTTCTCATCCGTAGAGAAAGATGATCCACAACCACAAGTTGTCGTTGCATTAGGATTACGGATCACAAATTGAGCACCTTCAAGCCCCTCTGTGTAGTCAATTTCTGCACCAACAAGATACTGAAAAGACATTGGATCAATAAGTAGCTTAACACCTTGATTCTCAACTTCGGTATCACCGTCATTAATTGCTTCGTCAAAAGTAAACCCGTACTGAAAGCCAGAGCAACCGCCACCTGTTACAAAAACTCGTAGCTTTAAATTATCATTTTTCTCTTCTTCGATTAATGACTTAACTTTCAATGCCGCAGCATCGGTAAAATCTAATAAATTTTCTTCACTCATATTTGCACTCACTACTCTAATCCAATTTCAAACTGCATTATCTAATACCCAACTATTATAGTCAAGTTCAATGCATTACTATATTCTTTAACATCAACTAAGCTCATTTATTTATAATGAGTACCAAATTCTAGCTAACAACATCCTTACTTGGCTCTTCTAATTGTGCAGGTTCTTTTTTAACTTCAAGAGTTGCGGTTACCTTATCATCATTCACATGAACTAAATTACCATTTACTTCTGCACCCATTGCCATTTCAAAGAGCTTATAATATACATTGCCAAAAACACGGGCTTTTTTGGCCAATTCAATATGACTGGTCGCATAAACATTGCCTTCAACTGTGCCATTAATAACAACATTAGGAATTTGGATCTCTCCTTGAACATAGCCCTTTTCACTGATAGTTATTGTTGCATGCTCATCCTCAGTCGCGGTAATATTACCAATGACTTTGCCATCAATCAAAAGACCACCACTAAAATCTAGATCACCCATAATTTTAGTATTGTTGCCCACTAAAGAATCAATTCTTTTATTACCACCTTTCTTACTGCCCCACATATTTCACGCCTTTTGTTGTCGACCATTTTAGATCATTGAGTTCGACAATTGATTTTTTCTTTTTCGAATCAATGACAATATCAATTGACTGAGCAATCATTCCTTTCGGCAATTTGATTATACCTTTAAACTCCTGAAAATACTTAAAACTAAATTTAAATGCTTTATCATTTTTCTCTTTTTCTTCTCGTGGTTTGGTTAAAAGCGAGTTCAAAGGCAATCTAACGGTTTTACTATTTTGTTTGCCTCTAATAAAAATCTTTATTAGTCCTTTAGAGTATGAGCTTTTTCTAGATTTTTGTGCCACTATAAAATTAAATTGATAAAATTGCCCCTGCTCATTAGGTGCTTTCCCTCCTCTATTTAAAGGAATTATTTCTAGTTGCTGTAGATAAAGAGTAGCACGGCGTTTAGATGAGTTCAGTAATGATTTATAAAAGGCCAGCTGTTTTTCTAAGTCGATTATTTTTTTCTGTTCTTTGTTTATACTAGCCTGAATCAAGTGACAGGCTTCTTTTTCTAGCAGATACTTTCTTTCCAAATGGAGAACATTTTTAGTCAATTCCTTATTGTTTTTTTGTAATATACGCTGTTGTACTAAAAGAGATTTACGCCCACCTTTCTCTTTAATTATATCCTCTTCTGATTGCAAATAGCCCAGTTCAAAAGCTCCCCACAAGAGGCTAGCCATTAGCAAAAATACAAATAAGCGAAAGCCATAGTACTGCACTGGATGGCTACGATGAACAATAATATGTGTCATGAGAGGGGAAACATATTATCGTCATTAAGGCATAATGCTAAAAACATCAAAATACATCCATCCAACTAAGGCATTAGCGGGACAATATTCAGACCCGAACGCTCATCAAGACCAAAGCTAATGTTCATATTTTGCACTGCCTGACCTGCAGCCCCTTTAACCAGATTATCAATAACTGACAGCACAACAATTGTATCATTGCCTTGAGGCTTATGAATTGCAATACGACACATGTTCGAGCCTTTTACTGTCCTAGTTTCTGGATGTGAACCTAGTGGCATTACATCAACAAAAGGTTCATTTTCATAGTGCTTTTCATAGAGTGCCTGTAGCTCTTCAAGTTCTATATTTTCAGAAAGTTTGCCATACAAGCTTGCCTGAATACCCCGAATCATTGGCACTAAATGAGGTACAAAGGTTAAGTCCACCGCATGACTATTATCACTCTTATTAAAGGTGTTTAAGCCCTGACTAATTTCTGGCAAATGTCTATGCCCAGTAACTGCATAAGCCTTAAAGCTTTCACTACTTTCACACAGCAGCGTGGCCACATTGGCACCCCGGCCAGCACCACTAACACCTGATTTACAATCTGCAACAAGAAAATCAGTATTAAGCAGTTTATTATCAAGCAATGGTAAAAAACCTAATTGAACTGCCGTAGGGTAACACCCTGGGTTAGCAATAAGGCTGGCTTGTTTAATAGCTTCTCTATTCACTTCAGGCAAACCATAAACCGCTTGCTCCACATAGTCTGGGCAAGCATGTTCCATTCCATACCACTGTTGCCAAACAGCAATATCTTTAATACGAAAATCAGCAGCCAAATCAATCACTTTAACACCCGCTTCAATTAATTCAGGTACCATTTTCATGGCAATACCATTGGGCGTAGCAAAAAAGACCAGATCACACTGTTTGAGTGTCGTGACATCGGGTATAGAAAACTCAATACTCAGATGATCACGTAAGTTAGGAAATAAATCACTAACACGAAGACCTGCCTCTGAACGCGAAGTAATGACTTGCAATTCCACATTCGGATGATTTGCTAATAGCCTTAATAATTCAACTCCGGTATAACCTGTTCCGCCGACAATACCAATTTTAATCTTCGTCATAGTCACTCTGACCTTAATGTGTGGAAATTTAACTGAATTAACTATTATAATACAGGATGGACTTGAGTATGAAATAAATTTACTACTCAGTCAAAATAGCCATCAAGTAAACATTATTCAGGTATATTAAGCATGAAGAAAAAAGATCTTGCTAGCATTATTTTTGTTCTTATATTAGGGGGGCTACTGGCTTATTTATGGCTGGCACCATCTGGTCATCCCACTGCTCCTGCCGTTAGTTTTAAAAACTTACAAAACAAAGAATTCAGCTTGCAAGATCTCCATGGCAAACCTGTTGTTATTAATTTTTGGGCTACCGAATGCCCCGGTTGTGTTAATGAAATACCATTATTAGTTAACATGTACAAGCAACATTCTCAAGACAAGTTGGTTATTATTGGTGTCGCTATGGGCTATGATCCTGAGTCTCAAGTCAGAGAAATGGTGAAACAGAAAAAAATGAACTATCCCATTGTTTTAGATTCTAATGATAGTCTGGTAAAAGCCTTTAATATCAAGGTCACACCAACCACATTATTTATTTCCAAAGAGGGAAAAATAATACAACGTAAACTCGGTGAAATGTCATATGATGAGTTTGCAACGGCAGTAGCAGCACTAATACATTAGGAGCATTATTCATGCTATGGGTTAAAGCGTTTCATGTTATTTTTATGGTTGCTTGGTTTGCAGCACTCTTTTATCTTCCCCGATTATTTGTTTACCATGCCAGCAGTTCTGATGCCATCAGCAATGAACGCTTTAAAGTAATGGAAAGAAAATTATTCTATGGGATAATGACCCCAGCAGCGTTAATGACACTTATTTTTGGTTTATGGATGTTATTTGACTACGCTTGGCAAGCCTATTCTTCAATGCTCTGGTTACATATAAAACTCACTATTGTTGGCTTATTATTTGTCTACCATTTTTATTGTTGGCAATTGGTCAAAGCATTTAAAGAAGATAAAAATACCCATAGTCATGTTTATTATCGCTGGTTTAATGAAATACCCGTCTTTATGCTTATGGCAATTATTATTCTCGTTATTGTTAAACCCATATAGACCCTTTATTTAAGACCGACTATTTATGAATCAAAAATCCACAAGCACTCCCCCTATTGTGATGTCTTTTTCCGGCAATGATCCAACAGGGGGAGCTGGCATTCAAGCGGATATTGAAGCAGTCATGAGTATGGGTGCTCGTATTGCCCCAGTAATAACAGCACTCACCGTACAAGACACGCAGAATGTTAAACACTTTTCTGCTACCGATCCCAATCTATTGGTCGCACAAGCCAGACAAGTACTCGAAGATATACCCATTGCTGTATTTAAGATCGGAATGATCGGCAGTATTGAAAATATTAATGCCATCCATAATATTTTACACGACTATCCCAGTGTCCCAGTGATTATTGATCCCATTATTAGTGCCGGTGGTGGCATGTCGCTAACAACTGAAGAGATGGCTCTAGCTTACTCTGATCTCTTGTTTCCATTTACAAACCTTGTTACTCCAAATAGTAATGAAGTACGCCTGCTCGCACCTGAGGCTGATTCCCTAGATTCCTGTGCCCATGAACTAATGGATGATGGTTGTGACTATGTCTTAATTACCGGCACTCATGAAGGCACTGATGATGTCATTAATACCTTTTACGGGCAACAACAAAAAATTGAATCCTCTTGCTGGGAACGCCTGCCGTACAGCTATCATGGTTCTGGATGTACTCTAAGCTCAGCCATTGCTGGTTTGGTTGCTGGTGGTTACTCCATTGCTGATGCCGTTACTATTGCACAAGAATACACTTGGCAATCCCTACGCCAAGGTTATCAAACAGGCATGGGGCAACACCAGCCCAACCGGCTCTATTGGACATCCAGTTGGTCAAAAAACAAATGACTATAATCTCATCCTCATCTGCTCAAGCAAAGATTCATGGTTTATATGCCATTACTGACCCTAACTTAATTCCCTCAGCACACTTATTCAGTGCTGTCGAATACGCTATTTTAGGGGGCGCTAGCATCATTCAATACCGAAATAAGCAAGCAACTAAGACAACTCAACTGCATGAGGCTCAACAGCTCCGACAGTTATGCAAGCAACACCATGTCTGCTTTATTATTAATGATGATCCACAACTGGCCAAACAAGTAGCCGCTGATGGTGTTCATGTTGGTAAGGAAGACGGTAAAATCGCTGATGCCAGAAAACAACTAGGGCATTCCGCTATTATTGGTGTTTCCTGCTATAACCAGCTAAAAAACGCCCAACAAGCCGTTTCCCAAGGTGCTGATTATGTTGCCTTTGGCCGTTTTTATCCATCCCAAACAAAACCTCTAGCAATTCAGGCCGATATTAGCTTATTAACTCTGGCCAAAAAAACACTCAACGTACCCATTGTTGCCATTGGTGGCATTAATCGGGATAATGCAGAAAATTTAATTCAAAATGGTGCTGACTCTGTCGCTGTTATCCATGATTTATTTCATAATAATCAGGAGATTTATCACACAGCCAAACAATATCAGAACCTGTTTTTATAGGAAACTTAATATGACCCGTTCACATGACCTCTTTGAGCAAGCCCAAAAAACCATTCCCGGTGGTGTAAACTCCCCCGTTAGAGCATTTAAAGGTGTGGGGGGTGAGCCCATTTTCTTTAAAAAAGGGCATGGTGCTTATCTTTATGATGAGGACAACAACCGTTACATTGACTATGTTGCCTCATGGGGACCTATGATTATGGGGCATGCCCATCCTGAAGTAGTCAAAGCCGTTCAACAAGCCGCAGAAAATGGCTTAGGTTTTGGTGCTCCCACACAAATAGAAACTCAAATGGCCGAATTGGTTTGCCAGTTAGTCCCCTCCATTGAAATGATCCGTATGGTGAGTTCTGGCACAGAAGCCACTATGAGCGCCATTCGTTTAGCTCGAGGCTATACTAGCAGAGATAAAATTGTTAAATTTGAAGGTTGCTACCATGGCCATTCTGATTCACTCTTAGTTAAAGCTGGATCAGGCGCTCTGACTTTTGGTGTCCCTTCCTCCCCTGGTGTTCCAGCCTCATTATCAGAGCACACCATTACCTTGACTTATAATGATAGTGCCCAAGTACGTGAACTATTTTCTGACATTGGCGATCAAATTGCAGCAATTATTGTTGAGCCTGTTGCCGGAAATATGAACTGCATTCCTCCTGTTGAAGGTTTCCTTGAAACACTTAGAGAAGTATGTGATCAATCTGGTAGTGTGCTAATTTTTGATGAAGTTATGACTGGTTTTCGTGTGTCCATTGGTGGTGCACAAAGCCATTATGGCATCACCCCAGATTTAACAACACTAGGAAAAGTCATTGGCGGTGGTTTACCCGTGGGTGCTTTTGGCGGCAAAAAAGAAATAATGGCGCATATTTCTCCTCTTGGCCCTGTCTATCAGGCAGGCACATTATCTGGTAATCCATTATCCATGGCTGCTGGCATGAAAACATTGACTCTAGCACATCAACAAAATATTCATAGTGAATTAGACGCTAAAGCAAAACGCCTTGTATCTGGAATTGTGGCTAAAGCCAAAGAACTTGGTATTGCCATGACTTACAATCAGGTAGGAGGAATGTTTGGCCTTTTCTTTAGTGATGAAGAAAAAATAACCCGCTTTGCTCAAGTCAATCAAAGTAATCAGGAACGCTTTAAAAAGTTTTTTCATGGTATGCTTGATAAAGGTGTTTATTTAGCCCCTTCAGCATTTGAAGCAGGCTTTGTTTCCGCCGCTCATAATAATGATGATATTGATGAAACCATTACCATAGCAGCTAAGGTATTGAAAACCTTATCCTAAATAACATCAATTCTAGTATTTGCAGATACTTTTTGCTTCAACACACTCTGCAAATACTCCTATAAGTTAACTCCCAATAGCAGGGTAGAAAATCCTTAGCCTTGAAAAGTAAAGCTACAAACCTTATTTTAACCTAAATAAATCAGTTGAATCGTAGCGAGAATGATCAGAGTGCTGGAGACACAAGGATTTTCAGGTTATTTTGACTTTATTCGTAGTCACCCCACGGGTGAAAGTCAAAATGTTCTGCAAAGCCTTGTAGGTTCAGTGCTATGGACATTTGCAGTAGGTTCAACTGATGTATTTAGGTTTAAATTCACTACAGCATATATGTCCATAAACATACATCTCTTCGAATAATTTATGGGCATGATCAAGCACCTCCCTTAATTTCTAAAAAAATTAGAA
>Ga0256831_1001951_pt1 | contig 10865 bp, 8 predicted proteins | sample 132544metaG_FD_189087 | JGI IMG/M metagenome (GOLD analysis project Ga0256831, IMG submission 189087) | Hydrothermal vent microbial communities from Lau Basin, Pacific Ocean - 132-544 | ecosystem: Environmental > Aquatic > Marine > Hydrothermal vents | place: Pacific Ocean: Lau Basin | collected... | reverse complement strand
TGGTCATGCCCGGTGACAACGTCGAGTTCGCCGTCGAACTCATCAAGCCCATCGCCCTCGAAGAAGGCCTCCGCTTCGCCATCCGCGAAGGCGGCCGTACCGTGGGTGCTGGGGTCGTGACCAAGATCATCGAGTAAGCGTTTTCGCGCGCGGCTGGGGAGGCGGGCCCTCCCTGGCCTGCGCACGTACCAAGGAAGAGGCTGAAATGGCGAGCGATGTCCGCATTAAGGTATTGTTGGAGTGCACCGAGTGCAAACGGCGCAACTACGCCACCGAGAAGAACCGCCGTAACACCACGGGCAAGATGGAAATAAAGAAGTACTGCCCCTGGTGCAAGAAGCACACCGTGCACAAGGAAGTCAAGGCGTAGCCATGATCGGCAAGATCATCAACTACTTTCGAGAGGCCAGGGCCGAGCTGGCCCGAGTCAACTGGCCGAGCCGCGACGAGATCATCCAGTCGACCGAGGCGGTGTTGCTCTTTACGCTGTTCTCGATGATTGTCCTCTGGGTCTACGACGTGGTATTCGGTCTGCTGATGAAAAGAATTCTCCAATGAGCATCGAATGGTACGCGGTCCATACCTACGTTGGGTACGAAGACAAGGTCAAGCAGAACCTTGAGAAGCGGGCTCAGGCCCTGGGCATGCAAGACAAGATCTTCCAGGTGTTGATTCCTACCGAGGAGATCGTCGAGCACCGCGAGGGCGGTAAGAAGGAGTCGGTCTTCCGCAAGCTCTTTCCCGGCTACGTCTTCGTACAAATGGACCTCGGCGACAACCCCGAAGACCCGAACGAGGCCTGGGAGGTGGTGCGTAACACGCCCGGAGTAACCGGCGTGGTGGGCACCAACGAGGGGGGCAAGTACCGGCCGGTGCCGCTGACCCCCGACGAGGTGCAGCGCATCCTCGAGGCCAGTGGTCTGGCGGGCAGGCGCGAGGGGCCCAAGCCGCAGGTGACCTTCAAGGAGGGCGACGTGGTCCGCGTCGTCAGCGGTCCCTTCGCCGACTTTACCGGCGTGGTCAGCGAGATAAACCCCGAGCGCAACAAGGTCAAGGTTTTGGTTTCGATCTTCGGGCGCGAAACACCCGTGGAGCTCGACTTCTCCCAGGTGGTTCGCTCCTGAAGCAGCGCTAATACCCCGAACGGCGGGGGAGCTGAGGAGGAAACATGAAGAAAGTCATTGGTTTGGTAAAGCTGCAACTGCCTGCGGGCAAGGCCACCCCGGCCCCGCCGGTGGGCCCGGCGCTGGGTCAGCACGGCGCCAACATCATGGAGTTCTGCAAGGCCTTCAACGCGGCCACGGCCAACATGGGCGACGCCATCGTGCCGGTGGAGATCACCATCTTTGCCGACCGTTCGTTCACCTTCATCACCAAGACGCCGCCGGCCTCGTACCTGATTCGTAAGGCCGCCGGCATCGAGAAGGGCGCGTCCAACCCCAGCCGCGAGGTGGTGGGCAAGATCACCTGGGACGACTGCCTGAAGATCGCCGAGCAGAAGATGAAAGACCTCAACGCCGGTTCCCTGGAGGCGGCGGCGCGGCAGATTGCCGGCTCCGCTCGCTCGATGGGCGTGGAAGTGGAGGGGATGCCCGATGCCTAAGCACGGCAAGCGTTATCGCGCGCTCCTGGAAAAGGTGGACACCAGCAAGGTCTACACCCTCGACGAGGCCGCCAAGTTGGTCAAGGAACTGGCCTCGGCCCGCTTCGACGAAACCGTGGAGGCCCACCTCAAGCTGGGCATCGACCCCCGCAAGTCCGACCAGAACGTTCGTTCCACCGTTTCCTTGCCCCACGGCACCGGTAAGCAGGTGCGGGTGCTGGCCATCGCCAAGGGCGAGAAAATAAAGGAAGCCGAAGAGGCCGGCGCCGACTACGTCGGCGGCGAAGAGATGATCCAGAAGATCCTGGACGGCTGGCTCGAGTTCGACGCCGTCGTCGCCACCCCCGACATGATGGGCGCCGTCGGTTCCAAGCTGGGCCGGGTGCTCGGCCCCCGCGGCCTGCTGCCCAATCCCAAGGCGGGCACGGTCGGCTTCAACATCGGCGAAATCGTCAAGCAGATCAAGGCCGGCCGCATCGAGTTCCGCAACGACAAGACCGGCGTAGTCCACGCGCCGGTGGGTAAGGCCAGCTTCGAGCCCGAGAAGATTGCCGAGAACGTGCGCGCCTTCATCAAGGCGGTGGAGCAGGCCAAGCCGGAGGCCGCCAAGGGCACCTACCTGAAGAGCGCCTACCTGACCACCACCATGGGCCCCTCGATCAAGGTCAACCCCTACAGCTAGGGGCGCCAATTGTGACCGGGAACACTTTTCTGACGGTGGTCGTAAGGGGTACACTTGCTATTCGGCACCCCGGTGCGGACTCGTCCGCGCCATAGCAGCACGCTGTAGACCGCGGGGGGCCTTGCGGCCTTAAACATCCCGCCGAGGCGCGAGGGGGAGCGTTTCGAGTCTAGAGGAAGCGAGGGGGCCCCCACCCCTCACAGGCGAGGAGGAGAACGTGCCGAGCGAGCGCAACGTACAGTTGTTGAGTCGCCTCAAGGAGATGCTCCAAGCGACGGACGGCTCGTTCTTCCTGGTGAACTATCAGGGTCTCGACGCCGGCGAAGAGTTTTTGCTGCGCCGCCAGGTCACCCAGGCCGGCGGGCGCATCTTCGTCGCCAAGAACACCCTGATCAAGATCGCCATCTCCGAGCTGGAACTGCCCGAGGTAGACGAAGTCCTCAAGGGTCCCAGCGCGGTGGTGATCTACGAAGAGCCGGTGGCCGTAGCCAAGGCTCTGGTGCAGTTCGCCAAGGAGAACTCCAAGGAAGTCCCGCAGATCAAGGCTGGCTTCTTGCAGGGGCAAAAACTGAGCCCCGAAGAGGTCAAGGCTATCGCCGAGCTGCCGACGCTCGACGAGCTGCGGGCCGAACTGGTGGGCGTACTCCAGGCCCCGATGACCGAGCTGGTAGGCGTGCTCGGTGGAGCACAGCGCGAGTTGGTGGGTCTGCTGGACGCATACGTAAACAAGCAGGAGGCGGCCTAGCCGTCTTTACCAAGAAGGGGAGGTTTTGCAATGGCTTTGGATGTTGACGCGATCATGGAGCAGTTGAACGGTGCGACGGTGCTGGAGCTCAAGCAGCTCATCGACCGCATCAAAGACGAGTGGGACGTAGAAGCCGCCGCTCCGGTGGCGGTGGCGGCCGTGGCCGCGGCCGGCGGCGCCGAGGGCGGCGCGGCCGAGGAGAAGACCGAGTTCGACGTCGTCCTCAAGGAGGTCGGCGGCCAGAAGCTGAAGGTCATCAAGGAAGTGCGCGCGATTACCGGCCTGGGTCTCAAGGAGGCCAAGGAGCTGGTCGAAAAGGGCGGCGCCATCAAGGAAGGCGTTTCCAAGGACGAAGCCGAAGAGATCAAGAAGAAGCTCGAAGAGGTCGGCGCTACCATCGAGCTCAAGTAGCGCGGTCGGCCGGTATTCCGGTCGTCCCACCGGGTGTGCAACATCAGGGGATGCCGGACCGGGGCCGAAAGGGCCCGGGTCCGGTCCCCACCCTTCCGTGTAAGATGGAGATTGCAACAAATGTCCAGTCGGCAAGTAAACACCCGTCTTCTGCGTTCCGCCCCGCTGGGGCAGGGCGCCGGGAGGGTCGGGCGGCCCTGACAGAGGTGAGCGCATGAGGAAAACAAAGCGGTTCGGCAGTATTCAAGAGGTTATTCCCCTTCCCCCGCTGACGCAGATTCAGGTGGACTCCTTCCGTAAGGCACTACAGTTGGAAGTAGCGCCGGACAAGCGTGAGAACTTCGGTCTGCAGGCGGCCTTCAAGGAGGTCTTCCCGGTCGAGGAGAGCGAGAAGGGGCGCGGCGGATTGGTGCTCGACTTTCTCGAGTACCGCCTGGGCGAGCCCAAGTTCGGTCCCGACGATTGCCGCGAGAAGGACCTTACCTACCAGGCGCCTCTCTACGCGCGTCTGCAGCTCATTCACCGCGATAGCGGCCTGATCAAGGAAGACGAGGTATTCCTCGGCGACCTGCCGCTGATGACCGAGGACGGCTCCTTCATCGTCAACGGCGCCGACCGGGTCATCGTCAGCCAGATCCACCGTTCTCCCGGCGTCTACTTCACGCCCGATCCCAACCACGCCGACCGTTACGTAGCCTCCGTGATACCGTTGCCCAAGCGCGGACCCTGGATCGACCTCGAGTTCGACTCCGCGGGCGCGCTCCTAATGCGCGTTAACAAGAAAAAGTTCCCCGTCGTGCTGCTCCTGCGCATTCTCGGCCACGACGCCCTGAGCCTCAAGAAGGCCTTGGGCGCCTACCCGGAGCTGCTGGAGGGGATTTTAGACGAAGAAATACTGGCGATGACGCCGACCGAGGCGCTGTTGCGCCTGTTCACGGTGCTGCGCCCGGGCGACCCGCCCAAGAAAGACAAAGCCACCTCCTACCTGATTTCGCTGCTGGCCGACCCGCGCCGCTACGACCTGGGCGAGCCCGGCCGTTACAAGGTGGAGGAAAAGCTGGGCATCAAGCTGCCCAGCCGCACCATCCTCGGTTTCGAAGACGGCGAGTTCAAGGACTACGCCCTGCTCGAGACCATCAAGTACCTGCTGGCGCTGATTTCCGGCGAGAAGGACCACGAGCCCGATGACATCGACCACCTCGGCAACCGTCGCATCCGCACCGTCGGTGAGCTTTTGGCCGACCAGTTCCGCATCGGTCTGGGTCGCATGGCCCGCGGCGTGCGCGAGCGGATGATCATGGGCAATCCCGAGGCGGCCACTCCGGCCAAGCTGATCAACAACCGCCCCCTGGCGGCGGCGATCCGCGAGTTCTTCGGCCGCAGCCAGCTCTCGCAGTTCAAGGGCCAGACCAATCCCCTCGACGAGATGCGCCACAAGCGCCGCATCTCGGCGCTGGGTCCCGGCGGCCTCACCCGCGAGCGCGCCGGCTTCGACGTGCGCGACGTGCACCGCACCCACTACGGTCGCATCTGCCCGATCGAGACCCCGGAAGGCGCCAACATCGGCCTCATCAACTCGCTGGCGGCCTACGGCTTGATCAACGACCTGGGCTTCATCATGACTCCCTACCGCAAGGTGCGGAAGGGCGTGGTCAGCTCGAAGCCCAAGGACGTGGTCTACATGACCGCCACCGAAGAAGACAAGTACACCATCGCCCAGGCCAACACGCCGGTGGGCGAGGACGGCCGTATCACTACCAACCGCGTGGTGGCCCGCCGCAAGGGTGAGCCGGTGATCGTCGAGGCGTCCGAAGTGGAGTACATGGACGTCAGCCCCAAACAGATCTTCTCGGTCAACACCAACCTGATTCCCTTCCTGGAGCACGACGACGCCAACCGCGCCCTGATGGGTTCCAACATGCAGGCGCAGGCGGTGCCGGTCATTCGCGCCGAAGTACCGGCGGTGGGAACCGGCATCGAGGACCGCGTCATCCACGACTCGCTCACCAGCGTCTACGCCGATGTGGACGGAGTGGTCAAGCACGTTGACGGCGACACCATCGTCATCGAGCAAAAGAACAAGAACCTGCGCGAGTACAAGCTGCGCCGCTTCGTGCGCTCCAACCAGGGCACCACCATCGACCAGCGGCCGCGGGTCAGCGTAGGGCAGAAGGTCAAGAAGGGCGACCTGCTGGCCGACGGCCCCGCCGCCGATCAGGGGCGGCTGGCGCTCGGCCAGAACGTCCTGGCGGCGATCATGCCCTTCGACGGCTACAACTTCGAAGACGCCATCATCATCAGCGAGAACCTGCTCCGGCGCGACTTCTACACCTCGATTCACATCGAACGCTACGAGATCGAAGCCCGCGACACCAAACTGGGCCCCGAGAAGATCACCCGCGACATCCCCAACCTGGGCGAGGCGGCCTTGCGCGACCTCGACGAAGACGGCATAGTCCGCGTCGGCGCCGAGGTGAAGGGCGGCGACATCCTAGTCGGGCGCACCAGCTTCAAGGGCGAGACCGAGCCCAGCCCCGAAGAGCGGCTTTTGCGCTCCATCTTTGGCGAGAAGGCTCGCGACGTGAAGGACACCAGCCTGCGCGTACCCCCCGGTGACAGCGGTATCGTGGTGCGCACCCTGCGCCTGCGCCGCGGCGATCCGGGCGTAGAGCTGAAGCCGGGCGTGCGCGAGGTGGTGCGCGTCTATCTGGCGCAAAAGCGCAAACTTCAGGTAGGCGACAAACTGGCCAACCGCCACGGTAACAAGGGCGTGGTTTCGAAAATCCTCCCGCCCGAAGACATGCCGCACCTACCCGACGGCACCCCGGTAGACATCGTTCTCAACCCGTTGGGCGTGCCCAGCCGTATGAACCTGGGTCAGATTCTGGAAATCCACCTGGGTCTGGCGGCCTACGAGCTCAACTACGACTTCGTGACCCCGGTCTTCGACGGCGCCAGCGAGGAGGAGATCAAAGAACTGCTCGACCAGGCTTTCGAGCTGCGTTGGGCCGAGCGCGAGAAGCACGGCGTTGGCCTCGACCGCCGCGAACTGGAAGTGATGGCCCGCGCCGCCAAGCAGGGCATCGTGGACGAGCAGTTGGACCCGCGCGAACAGCTGAAGGCGCTCTTCAAGCAGGGCAAGGCGGTTCTCTACGACGGCCGCACCGGCGAGCCCATCGAAGGCCCGATCGTAATTGGCATCCAGTACATCATGAAGCTCTACCACATGGTGGAAGACAAGATGCACGCCCGTTCCACCGGCCCCTACTCGCTGATTACCCAGCAGCCGCTGGGTGGTAAGGCGCAGTTCGGCGGCCAGCGCTTCGGCGAGATGGAGGTTTGGGCGCTGGAAGCCTACGGCGCCGCCTACACGCTGCAGGAGATGCTAACCCTCAAGTCCGACGACATCGAGGGCCGTAACGCCGCTTACGAGGCGATAGTCAAGGGGCAGGACGTGCCCACGGCGAGCGTTCCCGAGTCGTTTAGGGTTCTGGTCAAGGAGCTGCAGGCCCTGGGCCTCGACGTGGAAACGCTCGATGAGAACGAGCGGGTCATAGACATCTTTGAAGGATTGGCCTCGCGCCGCTAGGGAGGGCTGATGAAGAGAGAACTCAAGAAGGTAAGAATAGCCCTGGCAAGCCCGGAGAAGATCCACGCCTGGTCTTATGGCGAGGTCGAGAAGCCGGAAACGATCAACTACCGCACGCTCAAGCCCGAGCGCGACGGCCTCTTCGACGAGCGCATCTTCGGTCCGGTAAAGGACTACGAGTGCGCCTGCGGCAAGTACAAGCGGCAGCGCTTCGAGGGCAAGGTTTGCGAGCGTTGCGGCGTCGAGGTCACCAAGTCTATCGTCCGCCGCTACCGCATGGGTCACATCGAGCTGGCCACTCCGGCGGCGCACATCTGGTACGTCAAGGACGTGCCCAGCAAGATCGGCACCCTGCTCGACCTGACCGCCGGTGAACTGGAGCAGGTGCTCTACTTTGCCAAGTACATCGTCATCGACCCCGGCGGGGCGATGCTCGAGGGCGTGCCCATCAAGCGCGGCGAGTTGCTCAGCGACGAGCAGTACCGCGAACTGAAGTTCGGCCGCCAGGAGACCTACTCGATTCCCCTCGGTAAGGACGCCTCCATCCGCGACGGCGACTTCGTGACCAAGGGCCAGGAGCTGGCCCCCGGCGTGGTCAGCAAGATGGACGGGGTGGCGCTCTTCCGCTTCCCGCGGCGCATCTCGGTGGAGTACGCCGAGCGCGAACGGGCCCACCTGGTCCTTCCGCGTGACGCTTGGATCGAGGCCGGCCACTACGAGCCGGGCGAGCCGCTGGCGGAGCTGGAAGACCCGTTCGTCTTCGAGAGCGAGGCCGGCGGCGTGGCCGAGGTGCTCGAGTGGGAAGAGGGCGCCCTGGTCAAGCTGCGCGACCCGGAGAACGACGAAGTGGTGGCCGTTTACCTGGTGCCGGTCGGCTTTGCCCTCAAAGTGGGCGAAGGCGAGCTGGTGAGCGCCGGCGACCCGATCGCCGCCGCCGGGCCGGGCGCGGTGCGCCTCCCCCGCGGCGTCAAGGTGACCGAGCTGGAAGCCGAGATAGAGGGCGACCTGGTCTACCTTTCGATGACCGTCGAGTGGGCGCGGGTCAAGGAGTACCGCCTCGAGCCGCACATGCACGTCCTCTTCGGCGAGGGCGCCGAGGTGATGAAGGGCGACAAGCTGGTGGGCGCCATCGACCCCGAGGAAGAGGTCCACGCCGAGGCCGACGGCGTCGTGCACCTGCACGAGCCTGCCTCGATCGTGGTCATGAAGGCCCGCCTCTACCCCTTCGAAGACGACGTGGAAGTAACCACCGGCGACCGCATTGCCCCGGGTGACGTACTCGCCGACGGCGGCAAGGTTACCAGCGAGATCTACGGCCGCGTCGAGATAGACCTGGTGCGGCAGGTGGTGCGCGTCATCGAGAGCTACGACATCGACGCCCGCATGGGCGCCGAAGCGGTTCAGGTGTTGCTCAGCGAGCTCGACCTGGAACAGCTCGAGGCCGAGCTGGAAGAGGAGATGCTGGGCCCCAGCCGCCACAAGCGCAGCCGCGCCCGCAAGCGGCTGGAGGTGGTGCGCGCCTTCAAGGAGTCGGGTAACCGACCCGAGTGGATGGTGCTGGAGGCGGTGCCGGTGCTGCCCCCCGACCTGCGTCCGATGGTGCAGGTGGACGGCGGCCGCTTCGCCACCAGCGACCTCAACGACCTCTACCGCCGCCTCATCAACCGTAACAACCGCCTCAAGAAGCTGATGAGCCAGGGCGCGCCGGAGATGATCATCCGCAACGAAAAGCGGATGCTCCAGGAGGCCGTGGACGCCCTGATCGACAACGGCCGCCGCGGCAGCCCGGTCACCAACCCCGGTTCCGACCGGCCCCTACGCTCGCTGACCGACATCCTCTCCGGCAAGCAGGGGCGCTTCCGTCAGAACCTGCTCGGCAAGCGCGTAGACTACTCCGGCCGCTCGGTGATCGTCGTCGGCCCGCAGCTCAAGCTGCACCAGACCGGCCTCCCCAAGCGGATGGCGCTCGAACTCTTCAAGCCCTTCCTGCTGCGGCGCATGGAAGAGAAGGGCATCGCCGCCAACATCAAGCAGGCGCGGCGGATGCTGGAGCGCCACCGCGACATCAAGGACGAGGTTTGGGACGCGCTCGAAGAGGTAATCCACGGCAAGGTGGTGCTCCTCAACCGCGCCCCCACGCTGCACCGCCTCGGCATCCAGGCCTTCCAGCCGGTGCTGGTCGAGGGTCAGTCCATCCAGCTGCACCCGCTCGTCTGCGAAGCCTTCAACGCCGACTTCGACGGCGACCAGATGGCCGTGCACGTGCCGCTTTCCAGCTACGCCCAGGCCGAGGCGCGGGTACAGATGCTGGCCGCCCACAACCTCCTCAGCCCGGCTTCGGGCGAGCCGGTCGCCAAGCCCAGCCGCGACATAATCCTCGGCCTTTACTACATCACCCAGATCCGCCACGAGAGAAAGGGCGCCGGGCGCGAGTTCAAGACGCCGCAGGAGGCCATTGCGGCCTTCGACAAGGGTGAGATCGCCCTCAATGCGCCGATAGTGGTAGACGGCAAAGAAGCCACCGTCGGTCGCTTCAAGTACGTTTTCGCCAACGTCGACGAGGCCATCCTGGCCGTTAAGCAGGGCTTGGTGGACCTGCAGGACGTCGTCAGCATCCGTATCAACGGCGAGATCCGGGTCACCAGCCCGGGCCGCGCCCTCTTCGTGCGGATGGTCATCGAGGCCATCAGGGAGGGCGACCCCGACGCCGAGGTGCCCGAGGAGCTGCTCAAGTACGACATTGCTCAGGAGAAGAACTCGCTGCGCGACCTCGTCTACCGCTCCTTCCTGCTGCTCGGCATCGAAAAGACCGCCAACCTCCTCGACGTCCTCAAGCACGAGGGCTTCCACTTCTCCACCTCTTCGGGCATCACCATCGGCATCGACGACGTGGTCATCCCGCCCGAGAAGCAGCAGTACCTGCGCGAGGCCGACGAAGCGCTGGAGAAGATCGAAGACGCCTACAAGAAGGGCCTTTTGACCGACGAAGAGCGTTACCGCCAGATCGTCAAGCTCTGGGCCGACGTGACCGAGAAGGTCACCGAGGCGCTCTTCAAGAACTTCGAGGAGCGTTACCCCTTCAACCCGCTCTACATCATGTCGCAGTCGGGCGCCCGCGGTAACCGCACCCAGATCCGTCAGCTGGGCGCGATGCGCGGCCTAATGGCCAAGCCCTCCGGCGAGACCATCGAAGTGCCGGTGCGCGCCAACTTCCGCGAGGGGCTGACCGTGCTGGAGTACTTCATCTCCACCCACGGCGCCCGTAAGGGCGGCGCCGACACCGCCTTGCGCACCGCCGACTCGGGCTACCTGACCCGCAAGCTGGTGGACGTGGCCCACGAAGTCGTCGTCCGCGAGGAGGACTGCGGCACCACCGAGTTCATCGAGATCGAGCTCTTCCAAGAGAGCGCCGGCGGCCGCGAGCTGCGGCGCAGCGGCGAGATCGAACAGGGCCTCTACGGTCGCAGCGTTGCCCGCGAGATCACGGTGGGTGGTAAGACCTTCCCCGAAGGGCACATGCTCAGCAAGGCGGACGTCGAGGCCATAATCGCCGCCGCCCGCGCCGGTGAGATCGAGACGGTGCCGGTCTACAGCCCGCTAACCTGCCGTACCGAGTATGGCGTCTGCCGTAAGTGCTACGGCTACGACCTTTCCATGGCGCAGCCGGTTTCCATTGGCGAGAGCGTGGGCGTAGTAGCCGCCGAGTCCATCGGCGAGCCGGGCACGCAGCTGACCATGCGCACCTTCCACACCGGCGGCGTGGCCACCGGCTCCGACATCACCCTCGGCCTGCCGCGCGTGATCGAACTCTTCGAGGCCCGTCATCCGCGCGCCA
>Ga0256831_1001950_pt1 | contig 10867 bp, 14 predicted proteins | sample 132544metaG_FD_189087 | JGI IMG/M metagenome (GOLD analysis project Ga0256831, IMG submission 189087) | Hydrothermal vent microbial communities from Lau Basin, Pacific Ocean - 132-544 | ecosystem: Environmental > Aquatic > Marine > Hydrothermal vents | place: Pacific Ocean: Lau Basin | collected... | reverse complement strand
ATATAAAGGATTATGAATGCTATTTGGAAAAAACAACATGGGAGACAGAGAGATTGATGCTCAATCCCTTATGAATATCCTCCACAAAGAGCATACCGACTATTATGGTCGGATAAGTTGTATATCTTCTTTTGAGATATACAACTCTGTAGGGCTAGGCTCACCAGACTGGGATATTGAACCTACACACGACATCCCCATAAGAGAGTTAGGAGAGCATCTCAATAAAATTAAGCTTACTCGTAAAAAAGATTGGTGTGAGGACAGAAGCTATGTCTATAGTTGAGGTTGGGAACTTTGCAAAGTTCCTTATTTGTCAAGATAAGAATAAGGAGAGATGGTACGCATCAATAAATAGTGTAATGCTAAACAAAGCAGAGGAACTCAATGTTAGAAAGGTAAAATATGCTAAGTAGCTACAAGACTAAAAAAGGGGATTTTGTAACATCTGCTTTAGACAATTATAGTGGCTTCGCCTTAAGGGGGTTCAAAAGCTCAATCAAAAACGCTGTGACAGATGAAGCAAAACAAAAGCTACAAAAAAAGCACGATATTATTCTGCTTGGTACTATAGCACATCTACTAAGCTATTCCACAGATGAATTGGAGCTACACAGAGAGCGACAATCAAAAGTAGTATTTATGATAGGCTTACAAAACGCAGGAAAATCAACCTACATCAAAAAGCATTTGCAAGACTACACAATTATCTCTTTTGATGATTTGATTACGAAAATGTGGGGCGACAACTACAATGAAGCCTATCAACAATATCTAGCTTCATCAGCAGAAAAAAAAGAGATAATCAAGCTACAAAATAGGCTTAAATTTACACAAACTCTACTCAACAGAGGGGATATAGTCTTAGACTTTACAAGCCTCTCAAAAAGCTTTATTGAGGGGTTTTATGACCTTATTCCTATAGGCTACAAAAAGGAGATAGTGGTGTTAGATACAGATTTTAAAACTATTTTAGAGAGAAATAAATCTCGAAAAGATAAGTTTATTCCTATCGAGGTCTTAGAAAACGAAAGAGAACTCTTTGAAAAAAAAGAGTTTGAATTATTTGAGTGGGATAGAGAGATTTATATAGGGTCAGGATAAGACCCTACTTGTCACTTCCAAAAAAGATACTCACTAAGTCCTCTATTTCCTCTTCTGTAGTTTCAACACTAAGACTATCTTTCATCATTTTGGCTAAGAAACTTCTTGTTTTTGGAGTGTCTTTAAGTCCTAACTCTTTCCAAGCAGAAAAAAGAGCAGCAGTGTTACTGTTATTATCAATCGCCTGTAACCTATTATGCTCCCTTGTAGCTTTGGCTCTATTGGCAACACTTAAAAACTCAATCTCTATACTATCTCTATCTATAGTGTATTTAGTGCCATACTTATACTTTATATGAACCTCTACCATATCTCTTAAAAACTCAATAACACCGTCTCTTATCCTATCGGAGTGCGAATTTAAGATTAGGGAGTTAGCATCTTGACCGTCTTCCTCGCCACCACCACGCTCATTATCTCCATAAACAGTAAGAGCCATTGGGAAACCTATTGCACCTATAAAGTTTTTAATGTGTAAAAGTGCATCATCAACAGATAAATTGAAGTTCATATCAGCATCTTCAATATTTACGCTACCTGTACCATCTCCAACAGTTGGAATATACATCGTGCTTACTGTAGCTGTAGGGTCAAGGGTTTTAACTTTTGTTTTAATTTTTTCCCCTGCTTTTTTTATCTGCTCTTCAAAACTCTTTTGTAGCTCATTCCGTTCTTCAACGGATAGGTAACCTAGATTGTGAGTAATAAATCTATGTATAGTTCCTGCATTAATTCTAGCATTAAATAGAGCCTCTAAAGCCCACTTGTACTTTTTGTAATGCTCAATAGCACCCTCAATACAACCACCATATATAAAATCTTCATAAAAGGTTTCAGACTTATTCCAAACATTCATGTTTTCTATTTGCAGAAAGTTTTCGGTTTGTATATTCATCACTCCATTGTAAGGAGCGTTTAGATAACCTACCTCATCAGTAGAGACATAAGCCCTACTATGACTATTATCCCAATTCCCTTTATTTTTGGACTCTATGGCAACTTCTAGCAAAACAATCTTACCACTCTTGGAAGATTTTATAGGGGTTATAAATTGTGGCTTTGTAGTGTAATCATAGATTAAATGAGTGATGCCGACATTTTTTTCTAAAACTCTTTTACAATACCCAGCACCTAAAAACTCTCCATCTTTAGCTAATGGTTTAATGATTTTGGCTGTTAAATCACGAACTTTTTCATATTCTATATTAAGCTCATCTTTTATTTTTTTAGGAACTTTATCATTTCCTACTTTTATGGAGTAGGGTGCTGTGTTATCATATCCTGCTCCTAAAGCATAGCCCACTAAAACATCTACCATACCTCTAACGAAAGCATCATCATATAGCATTTGTCTATCTGCCATCTCTACATCACGGCTTACATATTTATTATCTAGCGTAGCAGAATGTAGAGTTCTAGGCATAGACATAGAGGTTTGTTCCTCTACTATATTGTAGAGTTCTTGTTGGGAGTAGTCCATACTTGCGATACCTTTTTGTTTTCTTGCTATAATACCATAAAAAGGCTATGCGTGATTGAATTTACTTTTAGCGATTTAACAGCCGATAAGGTAGATGTTAACGAACAGCACATACTTTTTAGAGATGCGAAGATGGTAAATGAGTACAAAATATTCATCTCACGGGAAGCCCCATCATATTCAATGAAAGCATCAGAAAAAATCTCTAAGATGATAAAAAGCGTGTCTTTAGTGCATGATGTAGTAGCAAGTGAAGAGACCATTATCGGTAGTGCATATCTTAATTTGTTAATCCAAAGGCAATCAGGGGAAATCACGATAGGCTTCACAGAAGATGATGATAGCAATGTATTAAAATTTTTAACGAAGAATGGTGGTGAGCCTATCTATCCAACAGACGGAACTTTCCTCTTACCTTATGATTATTACTTTAGAATAAAGCTAACACACCATAAAGAAACCGTACTAATTGAAAAGGATTTTGTACTATCTAGCAACTTCCCTCACACTTATCAAACAGGAGAACCCGAATTTCAGATGATAGAGGCTACTTTTAAGCCGATTAAGTCGTGGAACTAGGCTCTTTTTTAAAATAAACTTTTTTATGTGCTACAATAAGGGGAAAATCTAAAAAAGGTGTTATACCAATGAATAGGAAAATTTATGAACAAATTGAGCAAGACCGAAAAGTCGCTGCTCTACTTGATAATATATTGGAAAAAGGTACAGTTGAAGAAAAAAGAGCTTGGGTGGATGCTACGCTTGGTGTAAAAGCCGAGGTACTTAGCCCTATAACTTCAAGGGGAGTGGTTTTAGATAGCGTCCAAGATAAGACTCTAATCCAGAAAGCCACCCAAAACAATCAAATAGTTACAATGGACTCTATACAGGATGGCGAAAAACTTTTAGTCATTACTCCTGTAAGAGAAGTCTTGATGGACGCTATTCAAACAGAGGGCGTATCTAGTCAAGAGATTTTATCGCTGTTTAGAAGCTTTGAAGAGTTAGCAGGAAGCGATAAGCTAAAAGTAGCACTTGATAGTGTAAATGAGTTGGTTGGTGCTGAAATGGTGCGACAAGTAGTTGTGTCTAATGCAAATATTATTGTGAACTCAACTCTAGGTGGTGCTATCGGTCATGTCTCAAACTTCAAACAAGGCGTATCCAACGGTATGGGTACAACTTATATGGTGTTTAGCCAAGAGGCAATCGTTACTAATGGCAAAGGTGATTTACCAACAGGTACTATTTTAGACAGTCGCAATATTTTTCAAAATGTGGCATCTTTGGCTAGAAGCACTATGTTTAAAAAAGAGACTGATAAATTAACATATACCTTTGATGTTAAAGTCGGTAAAGGTGATGCAGATAACTACAAAATTAAAGTAGGTAGAACTTCTGTAGATTTTGGATTAACAGGTGTGACGCTCGATGACCAAGGAGCTGACCAGAATGATACCACCTATACAACAGATAAAAATTTACCTAATGGTGGTGGAAAAGTAACCCTAGAGATTAATTACCCTGCTGGTACAGTAAAAGCTATATTGGCAGACAATGCAACCTTAGCAGATGGTGAGATTATCAGTGTGGTAACTCAACTTGATGATGAGAAACTATCTGAGATTAGAACTCTAATAGGACAAAAATATACACCTCATGTATATACTCCATCTCCAATTGATATAGGTGCAACCATTCGCATAGATAGAGAGAAAGAAATTAAAAAGAACATTGGAACATCTGTACTACCAAGCACTATGCAAACTTCCATGTCTATGATTTCAAGCTCAAATCTCAAAAGAGCAATTGGTTGGTTTACAGGGTACGCTAAAGTATTTGAAGTTATCTCTATTAAGATGGACTTGGGCTTAGGTACAACACAAGAGTATTACAAGCTACTAATGGACTCAATTTCTCGTGCAAGTACAAGCAGATTGACTCTCACTAATATTCAAGGGGCAGATAATACACTTATTATTGGTGGTAGTGGGCTAGAGAAAATCTTTAATCTAGCTAACAGTGGAACAAATACCAACACTAATAAAGAGCGAAATTCTGCAAATGGATTTAGACGAATTGGTCTATTGAATGGAGATTATCCATCATATTTTTATCCAAACTATGATGAGGAGAACCCTAAGTGTGATGAAAATGGTGTAGTTACAGGAGATGCAGAAAAAGATATTTATGACTCAATCACTGTAGTTGGTATGCCAATTGATGCAACAAAAGCGATGGTTATAAAAGGTACTACATCGCCTATTGTTCCACTTAAAGTTAAGATGAATGAGGATTTAGAGGTTACATTCATGCTACATGGTGACATGATTCTAATGCCAAATAAAGACCCTAGAAGTAAGCAACTATCTACAAAAATTCTCTTCAAGCAGTAAGGAGTAAAATATGGCAACAGGTTATATTGTTAATACAGAGAGGATTTACCCCTCTGTATTAATCAGAGACATTGTAGATAAAACAGAGAGACCACCATTCCTAGAACAAGGTCAAGTCTGTGCAATGGGTTGGGTAGAGATTGGTAACCCACTATTCCCTATTCAAATGAGAGACACTCATCAAAAAACTTTATCGCTTGACCCTACTCGTGGTGGAGACCCTCGAAATGAGACTATCTACCACCTGAAAGAGTTTTTCAGAGAGTCAGAGGGTAGGACTCTTCACCTCTCTCGAATTTTAGGAATAGACTCCAAGACAAAAATCCTAAAGATTAAAGGCAAAGAAGAGAAAACTATCGATACAGATGAAGAGATAGACATCTTCTTGAATGGTACAATGAATGAGTGGGATAAAGACCCAGTAGTGGAGCAAATTGAGCTACTTATTAAGCTTTGTCCATCTTCTAAGATTATTGTGGATATTCGCAATGTAAAAGGAGAGATGGAGATTACTCTATCTGACCAATATGGGGTTATCTTGTACTCCGTTAAAGGCATGGCAGACAATACAGCAAAAGATGAGCTTGATGGCTACTCTCTATTTATTGGAGATAAGGCTGATTGTAACTATATCACTATTAAGACAAATGTAAATCATGCAGATTATACAGAAGATTTTCACATTACTCAAACTTATGCAAATGGGCTTATAACTAACGCAGGAGATGAGTTTGTAACGACTTTCCATGAACCAAATCTATCTATGGTTATGCAAGATTGTGATTATTTTATATCTGCAGGGGTAGAAAATCCAACCCTAATTGAGATGGCTAATGCAGTTACTGAAAATGCTTCAACTTATCATATTCAAGACATTGTCACAGATAATATAGATGATGCCATTGTCCGAAAAACCAACTATGGTATTTCTGATGAAAAGGTTCAATTTATTTGGAGCAGAACGCCCTATAGATTTTTGAATGGAAAATTCAATGTCGGATTAAGTGGTAATTTAGCTGGTAAGCTAGTCAAGAAAAATATTAGAACTCAAATTGAAAGAGCTGGTATTGTTGCAGAGAATAGAATAGATGGTGTTGCAGGGGTTAGATACCCTATTGAGCGTAATCTATCTTGTGGACTTAAAGACTTGTCAAGAGAAGATAAAGAGAAGTTAACGGTAGCCAGAATTAACACGGTTGAGATGAGAAGAGACAAGCTTGTTTACTCTGATATTTTGAGTGCATATTCTCGAACTTCTCACTTGATGAGTTTCCCTGTCTCTGATGGTGTGAACTATATAGATAAAACAATAGCTCGTTTTATAGAGTTTAACCTGTTTAGAAATCTTGCCGTAGGTAAAACTTCTGTTAGAGAAAGAACTAGATTATTCTTTGAATTGTGTGAAGCAATGCACTACTTTGATGACGATAAGCCAAAAGGCAAAGGCAAGGCTTATGACTTTGAAGTTACAGACATCAATCAAGATACGGTAAAAGTAAGATGGTGGGGTTACATGGAGGGTGTTATCCGTAAGGGTGATGTTCAAGCTACAATTAAGACAAAGGATTTTGAACTATGAGTTTAGAAACAAAAGAAAATTGGGTTACAGATTTAGATGAGCTTCAAGCGATAGTTAATCAATCTGATGATGAGGTTATGCTTGATGAGATTGATGAGGCAAGTAATAATTTTGCTGATATGTTCCGTTATGCCACAACACTAGATGCAATCGTGAGTGGTGAGGCGTTGGAGTTTGGTAAGCTTGATGATTTGCTAGATGAAAATAAAGTAGATAAAGATGTGCTAATGGATATGATTAGTGGCATGGTTGAGTTTGATGATGAAACCCTTGATGCACTAGCTAACTCAACAGGCGATGATTTTACTGATGCACTAGATATTGTTAGTGAAGCTATTTTAGATGAATATGATGAAGATATTGCACCTCATGCAGCTGCTACTTATGGGGTTACTATGGATTATACTTTTTATCCCACGAAAGGCGATTGTACTGATGGGAACAGCGATAATAGTCCTATTCATAAAGGGCAGAAATGCAAGATTACAGCACACAATGGAAAGATAGGGTACAAAAGAGATGGTCATATTGCAGGTAATCCCTTTAAAAAAACAGCCCAAAAGGGAACTACTAAAAAAATAGCAAACAAAGATGGGAAACTTAAAGCCTATAGAAAATCAATGCGAAAGCTTGGCTACATGAATAATAAGGGTGGGCATACAAAAGCTTTTAAAAAAGCAGTACATGGAGAGAAAAAATCCACCTCATCTAAAAACAGAAACAAGGATTAACCAATGACCCTAAAACAGTCTCTCTTAGCTCAAATCCCAATTAGTGCCTTTGCATTTAACGATGGCACTAAAGAGGAGTTTTTGACAGATATAGCAATGACTGATAATCAAGCAACTCTTGATGAGGTAGAGAATGCAACTCTTGATTTTTTGGCATTTGCAGAATGTGATACTATTGGAGAGCTACAAGATACATATTTAACTATGGACTCTATTGCTGACCTAATTCACGATTATGTCACTCGTGATGGGGTTACACTAGATAGTGTTTGTTCTCCAAAGCAAAAGAAAGTCAAGCGTGTTCATTCTGATGGTAGCACGGAGTGGATTTGTGTTAAAAAATTCAAAAGACCTCATCAAAAAGGCAAAAAAAGAGGCGTGATGTCTATGGCTACTAAAAACAAAATTTCTAAGGCTCTTCAAAAAAGAGCAAAAAGAGATTTATAGATGCTAGGTTGGCAAACTAAACACATTTCAGGCTTATCACCATCATTGTTTGCAGTAATAAACAATACGGTAAGAGGTCGGATAGTAAATAGAGGGTCAACCTTATCTAGCAATTGGTCAAATAAGTTTGAGGGTACAGATGCCGACTCTCAAAGCCCAACAATTGCAGGGGTTTTACAAAGTGGGGTTTGGGCTGATGCACACCCTGCACTTGGTGCATTAAAGGGTAAAACCTTAGTTACAAAAGCTCAAACTTTGCAAGTTTGGACAGGGCTTCAAGCTCAAACTCTTGATTTAGAATTAGAGTTTCAAGCATTCGATAACCCAAAACTGGAGGTCGAAGAGCCTATAAGACAGTTAGAGTTATGGGCTAGTCCAAAGCTACATAAAACCTCTTTAGAGACGGCTAAGGTGGCACTAGATGCCATTATGGCAAGTGGTAGCATGGGAGATACATCACCCAGCGTTTTTGGAGATATTCCAGATTTTGTAGATGTGGACTTCATGGGCAAGAGATACAACGCAGTTTATGTTATAGATAGCATAGCACAGCAAGAAGATACCATTATGGTTGACAAGAATGGGGATAGAATTAAGATGAATATATCCTTGTCCTTAAAATCAAAAGAGGGTGTCACGAAAGCAGATATTTTATAAGGAGGCAATATGCCATTAGAAGCAGTTAAACAAATGGTCACGACAAACCACGGTTTTGGAAAGAAGTTAACAGGGGCTGATGCTCTCATGGTTATTGAGGGATATGAGGGGCTAACATTCTCTATTGATGATGGTCAATTACCAATGTTACAAGGTGGAAAGTTGGAGCATAGTTCTCCAACAGGTAATAAAATGAGCCAACCAACCAAACCACAAACCCTAAATGATATTACCCTCTCCTTGAATGAGAGAGAGAGCCAAGTGACAAAAAACATCTTGGAAACAATGCTAATGTGTGGGATGAATGGAGATTTTAAAGCAAAATTCTACACAGGTAATGGAGACCAGCTAGGCACAAAGTTGTGGGGCGAGGGAACTCTTGGGGTTATCATGGTAGATGGCTCTGCTGATTTCTCGTCAGAGAGTGTGGAGAGTGCTTTAAAAATTGGTGGGATTACTTTCTCATGTCACTATTTTCCTGCTCAACCATCTTTATCAGATGCGATGCAAGGTGAAGCGATTGGTGCTATTGGGGCGTTTATTGGAAACACAGGTACAAACACAGGCGTAAGCTGTTAAATAAAAGGAAATTCAAATTATGGTAGAAAAAATCAAAGTAGGTTATACAAATAACCATATCACGGCTATTACAAATAACAAAGAGCAAGTAATTCATCGAGGCACAGTTAGACTAAAGACTCAAGCAGAAAAAGAGGCGATAGCTAAAGAGCTACAGAAGCAAAAACTAACCTTAAAAGATGGTGTTATTAAAAAAGGTCAAAAGGTTGTGACCCCGAACAATGGGTTTATTGTCACCGAGCTAAAAGGTAAAAATGGTAAAGCACTTTATCTAAGTGGAGAGGAGCTATATGTTTATAGTTTTGAGATTATTGGTGAAGTTGAAAAAGATAAGCCACCTAAAAAGTAATCTGTGAGATGGTGTTATTTTGACACCATCATCATGTTAATGTGGTGTATGTAAATGCTACAAGCAGTAATATTCTTTTTATCACCTCTATACCCCCTCGTTTCATGACAATTTCTTTTTCATAACTTCAATCGCATTTTCAAATGCTTGTTGTACTATATAGGATTTATTGGTCTTAATTCCCTTGTCTCTTAATTGCTTTGCTAATTCATCAAACTCTTTTATTGTCTCGATTGAGAGTGAGAATGTTACTATTTTTTTTGTAATTTATGATTGATTTACAAATCAATCCAAATACCTATAATAAGACCGTGGAGGTGCTAGACTACAATCTTAAGAGAAGCAATAGAACATTTATTGAGGTTTCTTCTTATCCTGACTCACAAGACCAATTTTATCAATTCCAAGAGTTTTTAGAGAATAACATAGGGATTAATGAAAGAGTTCAATTAGCAGGACATAATGTAACTAAGCACGATAGCAAATTTATTAAAGAATGGTTTAGAGATAATAATGAAGATATGTATAGTTATTTCTCCTATGACCATTTAGATACTCTTCACTTAGCTAGATGGGCTAGGCATTGGGGAGCATTAAAAGGCTGCGAAGATTTAAAATTAAAAACTCTATGTGACTATTTAGGTGTTGAGGATTTTGAATGGCACGATAGTTTACAAGACATTAGAGCTACTAGAACAATGCACTCTAGGCTAAAAGAGAGAGTGCGAAACCTTAAGCCATGCCTGTAAAGACATGGTCATACACCCCTCGCAACTTATTAAACTCCCCCCCCTCCAATCTCCCTCTTTAAGAAAAAATAATAACATTTTTTTGTAATTTTTCTTTATGGAGTGACATCTCCCACAATTCCACTCAATTGTTTTTGAAAAGTATGCCCATGACAATACCGAACAACTCTCACAACATGCTTACAGCAAATCCCTTTCATTTGTGGATTACGAACACTGGGATAACGCTCCTCTTTAATCCCTAGACCCCAACCACCCTTAGTAGCCATGTATCTATACCAATATGTGTGACGACCACAAGAACACTCAAACTTTATTTTTGTATTTTTGAAACCCTTATAGTTCTCCAAGTCAAACCAAACATTAACTTGATGAGATGTAGCTATCTTATCATTTTTCAGTATGCCCCACTCGTTAGTCTTTGAGAGTCCAGAGGCTCTGACTTTGAACATAAATAATCCATCTTCTTGGTAAACAGGTTTGAGGGTGCTTAGTTGCTTGTTTGAGCGTTCTATATCGACCTTTTGAGTCTTTTCCAATATGTTACCCATTGTGACCTTACCTAAGCCTATAAAGTGTTTAATGTAAGCTTTTGCCACTCTTAGCATTTCCATAGCTGATAAGGATTTCTCTTTTTTATTTGTATGAGTATGTAGAGTTTTTCTAAATTTTGCTTGACTGTTGCTTGATACTTTTGAGGTTTTTTTGACTTTTTTAATTTTTGCCATCGTTGCAATCCCTTAAAATAATATTTTGATAAAAATAATTTGCTTGACTGTTGCTTGATACTTTTTAT
>Ga0256831_1001949_pt1 | contig 10867 bp, 10 predicted proteins | sample 132544metaG_FD_189087 | JGI IMG/M metagenome (GOLD analysis project Ga0256831, IMG submission 189087) | Hydrothermal vent microbial communities from Lau Basin, Pacific Ocean - 132-544 | ecosystem: Environmental > Aquatic > Marine > Hydrothermal vents | place: Pacific Ocean: Lau Basin | collected... | reverse complement strand
GGATAAAATATCAGGGCATTATAAAACAGGCGAAAAGTTGCCTGATGATTTATTACAAAAAATGCAAGCGGCCAAAAACTTCCAATCAGGCATGGCAATGGTGAGGCAACTAGAATTTTCACTGTTTGATATGCGCATCCATCAAGACCGCTCTATTAACTCTGTGGAGCAAATTCAAAGCGCGTTAGATGACATCAAAGCACAAGTAGCGGTTGTTAAAAGCGCTGAATTTAACCGCTTTCAAAATAGCTTTTCACATATCTTCGCAGGTGGATATTCGGCAGGTTATTACAGTTATAAATGGGCAGAAGTTTTATCAGCCGATGCCTTTGCTCGCTTTGAAGAAGAAGGATTATTTAATCCCGATGTGAGCGCTGATTTTTTAAATGAACTACTAAGCCGAGGAGGGTCGCGTTCAGCAATGGAATCTTTTATAGCTTTCAGAGGGCGTAAACCGAATGTTAATGCGTTGTTAGCACATTCAGGGTTAAGTAGAAGATCATAATAAATCTAACAAAATTTTGGCAGCCTTCATCAAAATAGAAAAATAGTTGACACTTCTTTAACCTGTATGAAGTTGACGTAAGTAATACGGGATAGTATACAGGTTAGCGAACTGTCAACTCGCATATGAAAGATGCCCAAATAAACGAGCAAAATGCTAGATTTATTGTGTCCTCTTATCTAATCATAAGCACTTGCTTTTTGATGCCTCACACCATTTTGTGATTTATAAGTTCGGATAACACCAATTAACATAATCACCATATAAACAAGAACAATAGTCAGCAAGGTAGTGTCTGATGTCCCCATTACGACACTGCTTCCATCAGGGTTTGCTTTTAGTGCCTCGGTAAGCTGTGTATCTGAGCTGAAATTATGCAATAGCCTTTGTTGTGTAAGCGTAAAAGCCATTGCAATCAAAACAATATCAGCAAGTATAATTAATACCTTAGCCAAAATAGTGATACATCGTGCAATGAGTAGATAGGTGGCTATAATAATAGCGCTTGTTATCCCTAAACTTGAAATAAAGAAGGTATTAAATTTTCCATCCAATGCGGGTTCAATCCCTGCTGTGCTACTACCGAATAAATAAAATAGACTACTTAAATTAGGATTTGTATTAATCACCATGAGCAATACAAAAGTGGTAATTAAGCTAAAAATATTAAGCATACGATTCATTTTATTGTTGTTCATAAAACTCTCCTCTTTGATTTTTATTTAAGGTCATTTCTATTTCCTGAGTTGACGAGACGAATACGGATATAAAGCTTAAAATATTGATTTCACAATGGAATAAAAAACGCTAGCTTCATCCATAAATTAAGCAGGTGTTTTTTCAATAAGAGCCAAAGAAGCTTGCGCCTCATACCGCCTTAGTCTCAAAAACTCAACTATTAACTGGAACTTATGTTCTCTTTAATGACCTTCACATCAAAGATTAGTAGAGATAAATGCATATGTAAACAGACCCAAGAGACATGGATTAAATTCTTAGCACTTAATCCTGCGCAAAAGAGCCATAATGCATATAAAGAATTTTCTCTTCGTAATTAATTTTTAGATCAACTACTATAACCTGAATCTGTAAGATCGCTACGAAACGATCTGCAAATTATTGATTTCAATATAAAAACAAGACCTTGCACCTTCTATCCGCATTGACCTCATTCTTAATAAATAACAACCTCACTCATGCTAACCAATCTAATCGTTAAATTTCACTCTCAAATCAAAGACATTCCCCAAGAACAGTGGAATGCTTTAGTCAAAGACAATCACCCCTTTATAAAACATCAATTCTTATATGCAATGGAAAAGCACCACTGTGTTGGCAGTAAATTTGGCTGGATTCCTTGTCATATGGCAGTCTATCAAGGCTATGATGAGGATAAGCAGTTGATTGCCGCGATGCCGCTTTATCAAAAAACCAATTCTTATGGGGAGTTTGTTTTTGATAATAGTTGGGCGCAGGCATGGCAACAACAGGGAATGCAATATTATCCCAAACTGGTCTCAGCAACACCTTACACGCCCGCTAATGGGCAGCGTTTATTATGCCCAAAGAAGCACCAAAAACAGGTCTATCCTTTGATCTTAAATGCGTTAAAAGAAATTACCGCAACAGGTCATTTTAGTGGAGTCCATATTTTATTCCCCACATCCGATGAACAGGACTGGTTAGAAACAAATAAACCTTTGGTTCGCCATGACTGCCAATTTCACTGGTTTAATCAACACTATCAGGATTTTGATGATTTTCTAGCTACACTGACGGCAAAAAAGCGGAAAAATATTCGTCAAGAACGGCGTAAGGTCGATCAACAGGCAGTGAGTTTTCGACGTTTAAATGGGCATAGTGCAACGGATAAGGATTGGCGTACCTTTGCCTATTTTTATAAAAAAACCTTTGATGAAAAATGGGGAACCGCCACCTTTAATTTAGAATTTTTCAAACAAATCGCGCAGACCATGCCAGAGCAAATTATATTGGTATTAGCGGATCAGCAAGATAATTGTATTGCAGGCGCATTGCTATATCGAAGCGATCATACACTGTATGGGCGACATTGGGGGTGCCGTGAAGCACTAAAGGGATTGCATTTTGAAACCTGTTTTTATCAGGGGATTGAAGTTGCAATCCAACAAGGTCTACGCACCTTTGAGCCTGGCGCACAAGGCGAGCATAAAATAGCGCGTGGTTTTGTGCCTGTGTTAACACGCTCTAGCCATTTTATGCAAGAAAATCCTTTTCAAGTATCATTAGAAAATTTCGTAAATCATGAACGCGATGCGGTTAATGACTATATACAAACCTGTCACCAGCACTCGCCCTATAGGAAAATCAATGAATAAGCCCTTTGCAGACTCTTGTCAACAAAACCAAGAGCCCATTCTTAACGTGATCCAACCTTTATTACAACATTGCCAAACGGTCTTAGAAATTGGTAGCGGCACAGGGCAACATGCCGTTTATTTCGCGGCGAACATGCCACATTTACATTGGCAAACTAGTGACCGCATTGAATATCATCAAGGGATTAATTTATGGCTACAAGAGAGCAATAATCCCAATATTTATCCACCCATTGCACTTGATGTGAGTCATGATGAATTTCCAAAGCAACCATTTGATGCTATTTTCACAGCCAATACCTTGCATATTATGAGCAAGGACAATGTGAGTTCTTTTTTTCAGAAGATGACTGCTTGTATGCAGGCGAATAGTATCTTACTCGCCTATGGCCCGTTTAATTATAATGGAAAATATACCAGCGACAGCAATGTTCAATTTGACCGTTGGCTAAAATCTCGTGATATCAATAGTGGCATTAAAGATTTTGAATGGCTCAATGAATTAGCAAACGCAGCAGGACTAGAGAGCGTTAATGATTACACGATGCCTGCTAACAATAGGATTCTGCATTGGAATAAAACTAAATAAACGACAGCAAATAGAAAATTAGTTCACCTCCTACTATGAGAGGCATCAGGAAGTTTCAAGTAATGAATTTCCCCCTATTGCGCAGATTTTTTCTCCTGATTGGAGTATATGGCTACCAACTTAAGGCGAGACAAGTAACGTCATAGCAAACAACCCGCACCCTTCGACAAGCTCAGGGAGCTAGCCCTTCGGTAGACTCAGGACACCGCTTCCTGAGCTTGTCGAAAGGTGCGGGTGAATAGCAGAAACATGAACTATCCCGCCTTAAACTGGTAGCCAGTATATCAAGAGACGCATAATCACTCCACGCAACGATTGAGAGGATTCAAGCAGGGGCAAAAGGGAAAGTAACATGGGTAAATCTATTTTTATACTATTTAAGATTTGCTTGCCATTTAAACTTTTCCAGTGAAAATTATGCTTGCTGAAACAAAGTGAACTAGTATAGAATAGCGCGCTTTTGGCTACTCTGAAAATATTAGTTAATGCTGATATATGAAGCTTCGAGTGGCTTGCTATAGTTAAGAACACATTTGGAGAATGGTCATGGCTCGTGTATGCCAAGTAACAGGAAAGCGTCCAGTATCGGGAAATAACGTATCGCACGCTCATAATAAGACAAAACGTCGTTTTATACCGAACCTTCACTCACATCGCTTTTGGGTTGAAAGTGAAAACCGTTGGGTTAAACTTCGCCTTACTGCTAAAGGCATGCGCATTATTGATAAGAAAGGAATTGATACCGTTCTTGCTGAAATGCGTAACCGTGGCGAAAAAATATAATTAGCGATGTTAGAAGAAAGTTTAAAGAAATTAAGTTCCTTACATAACATCCCATAAATTGAGGATTTACCCATGCGTGATAAAATCAAATTAGTATCAAGTGCTGGCACAGGTTACTACTACACAACCACTAAGAATAAACGTACTATGACTGAAAAGTTAGAGCTTAAAAAGTACGATCCTGTTGTGCGTAAACATGTGATCTTTAAGGAAGCTAAAATCAAATAACTAGTTTGATTTTTTCTTTTAGATTCAAAAAAGCCTATCTGTGTGATGGGCTTTTTTTATGCCCGATACTTGTTAGATCTACAATTTAAGGCTACCAACTTATAGGTGGGACAAGCAAAGATTATAGCAAATAACCCGCACCCTTCGACAAGCTCAGAGAGCTAACCCTTCGGTAGACTCAGGACACCGCTCCTTGGGTGAACTCCAAACACCGCTTCCTAAGCTTATCGAAGGATGATTCTAGATTTAAAGTCAAAACTAATGAGTACAAAGTAATGGAAATATATCTTGTCGGAGGCGCTGTAAGGGATCGTTTATTAGGATTACCAGTTAAAGATAATGACTGGGTAGTCACAGGCGCAAGCCCAGAGGAAATGCTGAAAGCAGGGTTTATTCCTGTTGGTAAGGACTTCCCTGTTTTTTTACATCCTAAAACAGGCGAGGAATATGCGTTAGCACGTACAGAACGTAAATCGGGTAAAGGTTATCACGGCTTTCATTTTCATGCCGCTGACGATGTAACATTGGAGCAAGATTTACAGCGTCGAGATCTTACAATTAATGCGCTAGCGGAGGATACAGAGGGTAACCTTATTGATAGCACGGGCGGTAAAGAGGATTTGCAGCAACGCCTATTACGTCATGTTTCACCTGCCTTTGCCGAAGACCCTGTGCGTATTTTACGAATTGCACGTTTTTTAGCCCGTTTTTCCTATTTGGGATTTCGCATTGCGGATGAAACCATGTTGCTAATGAAAGCGATGGTGGATAATGGCGAGGTTGATGCGCTGGTAGCAGAACGCGTTTGGCAAGAAACCAGTCGCGCATTATCAGAACCCAACCCTGAGAAATTTATTGAAACATTGCATGAATGTGGCGCATTAAAGCGTCTATTTCCAGAAATTGAACGCTTATTTGGTGTTCCGCAACCAGAACATCATCACCCTGAAATCGATACAGGTATCCATACTTTATTGGTGTTACAACAAGCTTGCTTATTAAGTACTGAGCCAGAAGTACGCTTTGCTGCCTTAACTCATGATTTGGGTAAAGGAACCACAGAAAAAGACATTTTACCGCATCATTATGGACATGAAGGGCGCGGTTATTATTTAGTGAAAGCCCTATGTAATCGTTATAAAGCCCCCAAAGCCTATAAACAATTGGCAGAAATCACCACTCAGTACCATACTCATGTACATCGTGCTTTTGAGGTAAAACCTAAAACCTTGCTAAAAGTTTTAGAATCAACTGATGCATTTCGTCGCCCTGAACGATTTTTACAATTTTTACAAGTCTGTATAGCGGATAGCCGTGGTCGTCCCACTTATGAGGATAACCCCTATCCACAAGCAGACTTTTTTAAGTTATTATTAGAAAAAGTTGCAGAAGTTGACGTAAAAGAAATTGTAGATGCTGGTTTCAAGGGGATACAAATACGTGAACAATTGCATCAAAAAAGAATGGTGTTAGTTAAGAAGCTTAGAAAAGAATATCCTTCACAGTCCTAAAAAAATTAGTGTTTCAAAGTGATGGGAAATAAAAAACTTGATTCTAGATGGAAAGCTCTATAGGACACTAAGGAACGTGCACGGAATAACTTCCCGAAGTTCTAACGCAGAATTTTTCTTTCAAATTGGATGAACTCATGAGGCGCATAATTACTCTATAGTTTTTCACATAAATAATTGCACCCTTCGACTCCGCTCAGGGTACAGCTCCCTGAGCGGAGTCGAAGGGTGCGGAAATTTAATAAATGAATGTCTATACGCAGCGAATGAGATCATCCAAGCGGGGATAAAAAGGCAAGTTAGAGATCGGGAAGTTGTTTCGTGCACGTTCCTAAAGGGTCACTTCCATCATATCTTCGCTTCTTGTATCTTGGAAGCGAGCCTTTAAGGTTTGCTTAAAAAAGCTTCTAAATTCTCTTACTTTAAATTAGTCCCTAAAAAACAACTTCCTTTTTACATTTCCGTCATATTTTATTGAGTATGCTGACAATGTTATGAAAGCCCTGCAAAAAAACCACCAATACGTTTAGATAAAAGCGCTGTTCGTTCAGGACTTCTAAGTACCTTTAACACAGGCTCGCGCACTTCAGGAATCCCCATTATATCGATTAAAATCACATTAAACGCATCTTGTTTTTGATGTGCCAGCGCCTGTATAAACAGCGGCAATAATTCTTTTTGCGTAATATCCTGCCATGCACGACCTGCAATTGCAGCGATCACTTCTATTTCTTTTGCCACATCCATTGTTAAAATATGGTTTAAAACTTGCTGTCGCGTCGCTTCCTCTTTACTACTTGATAGCGCTCTAATTAAAGCGGCAACTAATTGAGTATTAATCTCCTTCGCTACAAGTTCCTGTTGTAAGCGCAACTTAAGTGCAAGACTCAATTCAGCACCAACGGCGGCATGCTCCAAATTTTCAGCAAAACTAATTAAGGGAGGTATAGGTAGTTTTGATAATGCATGACTGAGTAAATGTTCATTATTCTCACACTGTAAACGCGCAATAATATCCGCAATCCCCTGCAAACCTAAAAACTCCCACCGCTCATAGCCCAGCTTTCCCTTTAAATACACTTGAGTCGGCAGATAATAGGGTGAGGGTTGTTGCTTTAATTCAACCGTAGCAAAGGCATGAAAAATAGCTAAACGATCCTGACGTGGCTTAAAGGCAAAGGCGCTCTCTTTAAGTGAGTCTTGCATTTTCTGCCCACTTTGTTGTGCGTGTAGATTACTGCCAACATGAACTAATAACTCTTGCATAAAAGCATCACGGGAGGCTAATTTTAGATAACCTAGCTCATCAATGGGAAACTGCAAAAACCAAATGGTAGGTTCTGATTTATCAAACTCCGACCAAAATAATAAAGCCAACCGTGCTTTTTGCTGGAAAGGACAGGGGTAACGTTCTGTTTGATCTTCAATACGCTGGAATAAGTCATTGGGCAACAAGGTTAATTTACGACCTAGGTCATAGAGACGATATTCAAATTCTCCACGTTTTAGAAACTGGCTAATACTATCTAATTTGTTTTCCATAAGTTTGAGAAATTTAGAGGGACAAGGGTGATTAATCTACACTAAATAGTTGCTTAATACACCCTGAAAGATTCTAATAAGGAGGATGAAAAAACTCTTTTTTACAAAAAATCAGCACAGTATTTCCGCTCTGAACATTATGGAATGGTCAGGCGCAATGATTGCTGTTGTCGCCGCTATTATGCTGGCATTGAATGTTTCAATCAGCCCTTGGGCGTTTGTTCTTTATTTTATTTCCAGTTTGATATTAGCGGTATGGGGATGGTATAGCGGTGCTTATGCGATTGCATTACAAAATGTGATTTTTATTGGTATTAACTCACTTGGGATTTATCGCTGGTTGATTATAGCGCAGTAGATTTGAAATGATTACTATAAGGCGGGACAGCCTGTTAATTCATAGGGGTTAAAAAGAAAAACAATTCTCTACGTCTTTGCGAGAGAATTGTTTTTTGTCCTGCTTTAAATTAGTAGCTATAGGCATTCATTGATTAAATTTCCGCACCCTTCGACTCCGCTCAGGGAGCTGTACCCTGAGCGGAGTCGAAGGGTGCAATTATTTAGGTGAAAAACTATAGTAATAATATCTTCGCCAATCGTGATTTGCAGGGTGGATAAGCGATAGCGCATCCAGCAAAATCAACGTGTTGCGGTGGATGCGTTACACTTATCCACCCTACCGTTTAGATTTAGCAAAAAATTCCACTAAATCAGGCACTAAAATCAAATGCTTGATTAAAGAGTGTATTGCTGGCTATATCACTTTCACGAATATCATACATCGATCCATTTGAATCAATAGGAATAATCGTATCGCCTGCGCTAAGCGTGCCACTTCGATCATGGTCAAAAATATACACACCATGATCAACAGGCGTAGTGAATGTTTTTGCTATCGTGGTGAGTGCTTGCTGTTGTTGCTCTGACAAAGCAACTCTTGGTAGCACACTATCCATTGCGATTCCATTGATGGTATTATTAATCTCATCGTCCAAGGTTAGTGTATACGTTGCCGAGTCAGGATTATTACGATCTGCAACCACAATATCTCCAGCCCCTAATCTTCCATTATTTGACCCTGAATACAGCTCTACATCGGTAAAATCAGCGCTTTGCTCTATTAATGATTTCAAAGCAGAATTAATATTCATTGCTCTTCCTACACTATTGTTTTGAATAGCGCTAAGATCTTCTGCGGTTAAGGTAATATTTGCACTATTTCCACTTAAATCAACAACTGTATCACCGACACTTAGCTCGCCTGATAAATCATTATCATCAACACGGAAATTACTGATCCCTGTCTGCGCCGCAATAGCATTGATCTGAGTAGGATTCAGATTATCTATATAAGGTGGCTGGAAGGCGTTAATCCCTTCTAAATCTGCCGTTGTTAACGTATGTTCAGAACCGCTAGCATTTGCAGCAATATCACCCACACTGAGCGTTCCTGAATTATCAATATCATGAACATGGATTTCGCCACGTAGCCCAGTCACGCCGCCAACGGCTGATTGTTGTGCAGCAGTAATACTCACATTAGAACTGTCTCGTATCGCTGCGGTATTAATGGATGTAACATCAGCATCCGATAAATCTTTAAACTGCTGTGATACGCTACTTGCACCACCTGTCGCAAGCACCGCCGTATCACCTGCGCTGATAACACCATCGCCATCATTATCAATCACACGAACACCCGTCTCACCTGTTGCGCCATTTGCACCAAAAACCCCCAGTACGCTTTCGCGTTGTGATGCAGACAATGCCACTGTTCCAGAATCATTAATACTTGTATCGCTATCAGCACGTTGCTTTATTTCATCCAGTGATAAACGCACATCGTTAAATCTGAATTTCTCTGTATTAATGACTTCAATACGCTGTCCTGTGTCTTTATGAGTCAGGACAATTTTTGAATTATCTCCTTGACCAATAACAGGTATCACATCCTTTCCTTCTTGACCAGCTGCTCCAACAGCAGGTGAGTCTCGTCGTTCTACCGTAATAGTATACTCATCAATATTAGCTCTGATTCTTGCCGTATCGGTACCTGAACCGCCATCTAGAAAATCATTACCCAAGCGGCTATTTAAAGTATCATTGCCTGAACCACCCGATAATCTATTTGTGCCACGACCACCTGCCAGATAGTCATCTCCCGACCCACCGACTAAATTATCATTACCCTGACCACCATAAAGACGATCATCGCCAGAGCCACCAAAAATAACATCATTGCCTTGACGACCAAATAAGCGATCATCACCGCCTAGTCCTCGCATACGATTATTTTCGTGATTGCCCTCTATGTTATCATCGCCCTCTGTTCCGATGATAGTATCAGCCGTTAGTGCAATAGTTGTATCATGTGATGCAGGAGAGGCAGTTTGTTGATTTTTTGTCGCTACTTTATTATCTGGACTATTTTTCTCATCTCCCAATTGACTTATCAAACTCTGCACCAGTTGCAGTAAATTATTTAAAATAGGCAATGGTAATTGCTTTCCAACAGAGGATGATTGTAATTGAGTCAGTGTATCCCGAATACTTTCGATCTGATTGCTAATATTCGTTTGTACGCTAACGCCCATAGATGTGTTTATCATGAATCCTTCCTTAGATAGTGTAAAAGTTTCCTAGTTACGACACCTTTGAATAAAGGCATCCTTGTTACAAATAACCTTTCCAAATAGAAACAACGACTTTAAAATGCGCTAATGGTCATAATAGAAGGATTAACGCAAGCCCATAAGATTTAGAGAACACATCTCACTCCTTAAAGCTTATTATACTTATCAGCAATTCCCTTTGATTTTTCAACTGGATACTTAATTGCATTGAGCTTCATCTTGCGCTCTACAGTCGGCAGTAAATCCACGTCTAGCTTATCTGCCAAGCGGATTAAATAAATCATAATATCCGCCATTTCCAACGAGACTTCATCCAAAGTCTCTGCGGATAAATTCTTGCTTTGCTTGTCTGTTAACCATTGAAAATGCTCCACTAATTCTGCACATTCAACAATTAATGCCATTGAAAAATTCTTGGGCGAATGAAACTGATCCCAATCGCGCTCTTTCGCAAATTCTCTCAATTCCTGTTTTATTGTTTCTAAATCCTTTGCCATCTTGTTATTCCTTTAAAGTTGCTTGTCATATAGACATTCATTTATTAAATTTCCGCACCCTTCGACTCCGCTCAGGGAGCTGTACCCTGAGCGGAATCGAAGGGTGAAATTATTTATGTAAAAAACTATAGTTAGCGAAATTATACCTCTTATCCTTGATTAATTCGGCTCTAGTAGGGGATTTGCTATGGTGATAATTTAACCTAAAGATTTAAACACCAT
>Ga0256831_1001948_pt1 | contig 10867 bp, 4 predicted proteins | sample 132544metaG_FD_189087 | JGI IMG/M metagenome (GOLD analysis project Ga0256831, IMG submission 189087) | Hydrothermal vent microbial communities from Lau Basin, Pacific Ocean - 132-544 | ecosystem: Environmental > Aquatic > Marine > Hydrothermal vents | place: Pacific Ocean: Lau Basin | collected... | reverse complement strand
GATCAATTCCTGTTTTGATTACATATCTTTCCCGAGCAAATGAAATTGACGAGTTTTGTAAATATCTTGGCGTTTCGGTTGTGCAGCTTCACGGAGAAATTGAAGTTGCGGAATTAGAAAAGTTAAAAAGAGTAAATCCAGAATTACAAATCATCAAAAGTTTGGTGATTAGAGAAAATAATTTTTCTTTGCTCGCAGAAACGGCGCAGACACTTAATTTCCTTGCAGACGCTTTTATTACCGACACATTCGATCCGGAAACCGGAGCGGAGGGCGCGACAGGGAAAACGCACGATTGGAATTTGAGCAAAAAGCTTGTTGAACTAAGCGGCAAGCCGGTTATTCTTGCGGGGGGCTTAACTCCCGAGAATGTTTTTGACGCGATAATGCAAGTTCGTCCCGCGGGCGTCGATTCCCACACAGGCGTCGAAGATGTTTACGGCAATAAAGACGCTGAAAAAATAGAGCGGTTTGTTTCCGAAGCGAGGAGAGCGTTTAAGCGGATTGCGGAGCAAGCGAACTAATAAACCTTAAAATTAAACTATTCAAAACCGGTTTAACCGCTAATGCTAAATATTCAGGAGATTGCCACGCTCCCTTTCGGTCGCTTGCAATGACAGAGTATTATTTAAATTTTAGCGTCATTACGACCCCCGCAGAATGCGAGGGAAGTAATCTCACTAGAAAACTTACTATTGTTAAACATTCCGCAACTGCTTGTTTTCTATCAAGTTGTTCGATTAATGAACCGTTGAATAATAGGGTCTTGGGATGACATTATTTCGTCAAAAGTTCCTGTAAAATAAATTTTTCCTTCGTGAATCATCGAGATTTTTTCAGCTACATTTTTCACGCTGAACATATCGTGCGTTACTACTACGGAGGTTACATCGAGTCTGTCGTTCAAGTCTTTAATAAGCGCGTCTATGGAATCGGACATAATCGGGTCAAGTCCGGTAGTCGGTTCGTCGTAAAGAATATACTTCGGTTTTGTAATCAGCGCGCGCGCAAGTCCCACGCGTTTTTGCATTCCTCCGGAAAGTTCGGAGGGTTTAAGCTGTTCCGTATCCGGAAGTCCGACAAGCTCAAGCATTTCGGCGACTTTTTGTTTAATTTCTTTTTCAGTAAAGTTAAATCCGTTTTCAACAAGCGGAAGTTTAACGTTTTCTTCAACAGTCATTGAGTCGAACAGCGCGGCGTTTTGAAAAAGAAAACCGAATTTTCTTCTAATCTCATAAAGACGTTTTTCGGAGACTTCAAAGATGTTTTCATTCTCAATTAAAACTTCTCCGGCGTCCGGTTTTATCAATGCGATTATTATTTTAAGTAGGACGCTTTTGCCGCATCCGCTTTTGCCGATTATTACGTGTGATTCCCCCTCGCGGATGGTTAAATCGATTCCGTTTAAGACAACTTTATCATCAAAGCTTTTTTTTATGCCGGTAATATTTATCATTCTTTTCCCAACTTTTCGATTATCCGAAGCGCCGTTCAACCTCTTCCATAATCTTTATAGCGGCTTCAGGTATCGGCGTACCCGGACCAAAAATTGCATAAGCGCCTTTTTCAATAAGATAATCATAATCCTGACGCGGTATAACTCCGCCTACGATAACAATAATATCTTCGCGCCCGTATTTTTTAAGGGCTTCAACAAGTTGTGGGAGCAGAGTTTTATGTCCGCCTGCAAGCGAACTCATACCGATAACATGCACGTCGTTTTCCACAGCTTCGCGGGCGGTTTCTTCCGGCGTTTGGAAAAGAGGTCCGATGTCAACGTCAAATCCCATATCGGCGTAGGCGGTTGCCACAACTTTTGCTCCGCGGTCGTGTCCGTCCTGTCCCATCTTGGCAATTAAAATTCTCGGACGGCGTCCTTCTTTCCGCGCAAAATTGTCTGTTAATTCCCTTGCTTTGTCCAATCTGTTATCCTCGCTGTCGTGATACTCGCTGTTGTAAACTCCCGAAACAGTTTTCGTCATTGCTTTATATCTCCCGCTAACTTTTTCAATCGCGTCCGAAATTTCTCCCAAAGTCGCTCTGGCTTTTGCCGCTTCAACAGCCAATTCCAAAAGGTTTTGAGACGAATCCTTGACCGCGGATGAAATTTTATTGAGCAATTTTTCAACTTCCCGGCTATCCCGCTCGCTCTTAATTTTATTTAATCGCTTAATCTGGGATTCACGCACAACCGAATTATCCACTTCGAGAATTTCAATCGGGGTCTCTTCTTCGGCTCGGAAACGGTTCACGCCGACTATTATTTCTTCTCCCGAATCAATGCGCGCTTGTCTGCGGGCGGCGCTTTCTTCGATTCGTAATTTCGGAATTCCCTTTTCGATAGCTTTTGTCATTCCGCCTAATTCTTCAACTTCCAGAATGTGTTGCCATGCGCGTTGCATAAGTTCGTCGGTCAATTTCTCCACATAAAAAGAGCCGCCCCAAGGATCAATTACTTTTGTAATCATTGTTTCTTCCTGTAGATAAAGCTGTGTGTTTCTCGCAATCCGCGCTGAAAAATCGGTAGGAAGCGCAATTGCTTCGTCAAGCGAATTTGTGTGGAGGGATTGCGTATGTCCCATTGCCGCCGCCATTGCTTCAATGCAGGTGCGCGCCACATTGTTAAACGGGTCCTGTTCGGTTAAGCTCCAGCCGGATGTCTGCGAATGAGTTCTCAGCGACATTGATTTGGGATTTTTAGGATTGAAATCTTTTACAATTTTCGCCCAAAGCATTCTTGCCGCGCGCATCTTGGCAATCTCCATAAAAAAGTTCATTCCGATTGCCCAGAAAAAAGAGAGGCGTGGAGCGAAGGAATCAATCTCAAGTCCGGCGGATAAGCCCGTGCGAATGTACTCCAAACCGTCGGCGAGAGTGTAGGCAAGCTCCAAGTCCGCCGAAGCGCCCGCTTCCTGCATGTGATAGCCCGATATACTGATACTGTTGAACTTCGGCATATATTTCGCCGTAAACTTAAATATGTCGGCGATAATTCGCATTGACGTTTCGGGCGGATAAATGTATGTGTTGCGTACCATGTACTCTTTCAGAATGTCGTTTTGTATTGTTCCGGAAAGCTTTTCGCGGGGGACTCCGCTTTCTTCGGCGGCGGCGATAAAGAAAGCGAGAACCGGCAGAACGGCTCCGTTCATCGTCATCGAAACCGACATTTTATCAAGGGGAATTCCATCGAAAAGAATCTTCATATCCTCAATGGAATCAATGGCTACGCCCGCTTTCCCAACGTCGCCTACTACGCGCGGATGATCGGAATCGTAACCGCGGTGCGTGGCTAAATCAAATGCAACGGAAAGCCCTTTTTGTCCTTGAGCCAAATTCCTTCGGTAAAATGCGTTGCTTTCTTCCGCAGTTGAAAAACCGGCGTACTGCCTGATTGTCCACGGACGAACAACGTACATGGTCGAATAAGGACCGCGTAAAAACGGAGGAAGCCCCGGATAATAATGAAGATGGCGCAAGCCGGACAAATCGTTAAAATCGTAAAGAGGTTTGATTTTGATTTTTTCCATTGTGGCAAATTTTATGCTTTCCGGAGGTTTTCCCGTTTCGGAGAAGAAAGATTGCGCCCATTTTTCTTTATCGGGTTTTTCGGCGGCAACTACGTCAATTTTTGTAAAATCGGGTTTAGACATTTTCTTTACTTAAAAATTTAGTTTCAAAAAGTTTTTTCAGAAAATCGTAAACATTCATTCCGGCAAAAATAAAATGCAGGTTTTTAAAATTTTGGAGTTCGGAAACAACCTCAGGTGGTCTGCCGGCGATAACGAAAGTCTTGGTTTTATTGCTTGCGATTAGGTTTTTCAGTTGTGAAATAGAGTCGAGGTAAATTTTATCCGTGGAAGCGAGCAGTATTATTTTACGCGAAGATTTTCTCACGGTTTCTTCGGCGTCTCTTAAATTTTCAAACGGAGTTAAGTTCATCTTAAAAGCTGCGGTTTCAAAAAGCGCGCGACTAAAATCGGCGCGCGGCTTGTAGTCTGAAATCTTACCGACGGCAATTCCTTCAACGCCGGGGAAGTTCCCATGTTCCATAGCATAGTTGTTAACCGATTTAAGAAGCTCTTCAAAAATTTCCGACGCTCTGCTAAAATCAAACGGCTCAATTTCATCCCAAGAATTTGTGAAAGCGGTGTCAGCCGTTTTTTCCGGTTGAACTTCTTCCGGAATTTCTCCGGAATTTTTCACGTAAACGTTTGTTCCGATTAAGGATAATTTTCTTTTCTTCAAGTCTGTGATTTTTCTTTCCCGAACTTCCGCGATTAATTTTTGGGGAATTCCTTTTTTTAAGGATTTAATCATCCCGCCGTTTTCCTCAATTGATTGAAACAATGTCCAAGCTTTGGAAACCAATTCGTCTGTCAAAGTCTCGACGTAGTAGGAGCCTGCGGCGGCGTCAATCACTTCTCTGACGCTTGTCTCTTCGCGAATTATTATTTGTACGTTTGCGGCGATTCTGCGGGAGAATTCATCCGGTATTTCAAATCCTACATTAAAGGGAGCGACATGAATCAAATCCGCTCCGCCGATAACTCCCGCCATGGCTTCCGTTGTAACTCGAAGCATGTTGGAATAAGGTTCGGTAAAAGTTTGAGTAAACTGCGAGCTTCGCACTTCAACCAGAACTCTTTGAATTTTTTCTTTAATTCCGAAACCCGCAAGAACGGAATCCCACAAAATTCTAAATGCGCGAAGTTTGGTAATTTCCATAAAAAAGTTTGCGCCTATGCTAAACGAAAATTTTATCTTTTTGGCAATTGTCTCATTAGATAATTTGTTATTCAGAAAGTTAAAATATTCAACTCCGGTTGCTATTGCGAAAGCCAGCTCATGTACCGCGTTCGCGCCGGCGGCTCCGTATATCGAAGCGTCAACGCCGATTGTTCTTGCCGGAGGGAAACGCTCCGACATAACCTTTACATAATCAGCGAACTTTAATGAATCGTCATTCAATTCAGACTGCGGAAGTTTTCCCGCCGTAATAAATGTGGAAATCGGGTCGGCTGTGAAACTGCCTCTAAAATTTTCGGCTGATATTTTTTCTTCGTCGGAGAAGCGGTTTAAGTAATCGTAAAATTTAATATAATCCGACGAGAAAGCTAAGTGAGCGGGAGCGCGTGAGAAATCGATACCGTGAAACGCTGTTTTAAAATCATTGTAACTTTTTACTTGCAGCGAAAATTTATCCCTAAGCAACTTACCGTTCAATCCGTTAATCTTTACCGACACGGAATTTATTCTTTCCCGTAAATCATGAAGAGCGGTTTCGTTAAAAGCTTTCGGGCTTGTCAGGTAAATTCCTTGGGCTATTTCCCAATCCTTTAGCGAATATCCGGAAGCTTTAAAGCCTCGACGAAAGTTTATTTGAGACGGGTAAGGAATTTTTTCTATCAGCTTTTTTGTCCCTTCAAAATCGTATAGCGGCGAAAGCGTTATTCCTTCGTAGGTTTCTGTTTTTAATGAATCGAACGGTTTTCCTTTCAAATCCTTAATTACTTTTTCTTTCCAAACATCAAAACTTTCCTGTGGAAATTCCTTTTCAATATTAATATTTTTTCCCGTCATTAATTTTTCCGTATTAAATTCCGTTTTTAAGTCCATTAACAAAAGTAACAAAAGTAGAATTATTTTTTAATAATTATTTAATTGTCAAGAAAAGTTCCGATTTGTTTTGCCGCAGTCAATTGCATTTTAAAAATAATTGTAATATTATTGAATTCATTTACAAATTTACAAATTATTAAATGGAGTTTTACAGTGAGTTTTTTAAAAACACTTTCTATTATGGTTTTGGCGATTGTCTTTTCATTAAATGCGCAGTCGTTAAAAGTTTCCGGTGGCAAAAGTAATGTTGATTTGCTGTCTCAAGATGACAACGGTTATCAATTGAAATATTCAATCGGAAAGATTAAATATTTTAATGTAGAGACTAAAGCCGGCGAGTTTACCGAAGTAACAATACCGGGCAATTATCATTCACATAATATCGGCGAACCGAATCTTCCTACAATGAACAAGATTATTGAGATTCCGGTCGGCGCCGACGTTGAAGCCCGAATAATCAGTTACGATGAAAAAATAATTGATTTGAATCAAAGGGGAATTGTAAATCCCTTAATGCCGACGCAGCCCTCGCTTTCAAAGAGCGAAAACGCAGATGCGGTTCCTTTTGAATTTAACAGAGAGGTTTATTCCGAGGATAAGTTTTATTCCTTAAAAACAGCGGAGACAAAAATCCTCGGCATAATGCGCTACAGAAGATTGGCACTTGTTCAAATCGCGCCGGTTGAATATAATCCGGTCAAAAACCTGCTCCGTGTTAAATATAACATTGTAGTAAGCGTTAATTTTAAGAACGCAGATTTTGCGGCTACCGAAAATCTGAGAGAAAAATATTATTCTCCTTTTTTTGAGACCGATTTTGATAATATTTTTAAATTGGATACAAAAGATGACCCCCAATCTTTAATTAGGTTTCCGCAAAAATATGTAATTGTTGTTCCTAACAATTTTATTTCGACTATGCAGCCTTTTATCGACTGGAAAACTCAGCAGGGATTTAACGTAATTCTGAAAACGTTCGATGGCTCGATAGGGAACAGCGAACTTAAAACTTATTTGCATGATTTATATAATAATGCAACGGAAGATGATCCGGCGCCTACTTACGTTTTGTTTGTAGGAGATTCCGAACAAATTCATCCTTTTAGCGGAACAACAGGAAGCCATGTAACCGATTTGCCTTTTGTTGACGTAACCGGTGACTTTTTGCCTGATATGTATCCGGCAAGATTTTCGGCGCGCACCGTTGAAGAACTTCAGCCGCAAGTTGATAAAACTTTATATTACGAAAAATATCAGATCGCAGATCCTTCCTATCTCAATAATATTACTTTAATTGCCGGATGGGATCCTTCACATGCTTCATCACACGGTTATCCTACTATTCGTTACGGACAAGTTTACTATTACAACGCCGCTAACGGTTTCAACACCAATATGTACGAAACAACCGGCAGCGGTCAATTTGAAACTGAGATCACCAACGATATTAACAACGGCGTTGCTTTTATTAATTATACGGCTCACGGAAGTCCTACGAGCTGGGCTGACCCTAATTTTACTGTTTCGGACGTTCATAATTTTACCAACGACGGCAAATACACATTGGCAATAGGAAACGCCTGTTTAACCGGCGCTTTTGACACCGGCGAATGTTTCGGCGAAGCGTGGCTACGAAAAGCCAATGCGGGAGCAATCGGATATATCGGCGGAACCAACTCGACTTATTGGGACGAAGACGTTTGGTGGTCAACCGGTTATTTTGATCATGTTGGCGACGGCGTTACTCCGACTTTTGAAGAAACCTCAATGGGCGCTTATGACGCCGCGAATATAACCGATGACCTGACCACGCAGTCGGCGATGGTTTATGTCGGAAACTTTGCCGTTACTACCGCTAACTCCTCCAGAAGTCATTATTACTGGGAAATCTACCAGCTCTTCGGAGATCCTTCTCTTATGGTTTATTGGGGAACGCCCGATCAGATGACCGTGAATCATTTACCCGTTATCATTTTAGGCTCGTCTTCTTATGATGTTGACGTTCCGGGAGTTCCAATGGCGCTTCTCGGTTTAACAAAAGATGGCGCGCTTGTCGCTTCCGCGATGACCGACGAAAACGGACACGCAACATTTAATTTCAGCGAACCTATTTCCGAGGCGGGAGTTTACACGCTTACGATTACGGCTTTGAACAAAATTCCCTACGTAGAAGAAATTCAGGCAATCGTACCGGCAAACGTTACTCTTACCCCGAACTCAGCGGCTATTCAAACGGCTACTCAGATTGCCGTAAACGTTACCGACACAGCCAACGCTCCGATTTCCGGCGTAAAGGTTTGGGCTTCGGCGCCCGGTTATTTTGTCGATACCGTTTTAACCGATAACAACGGTACGGCTAATCTAACAATTGAATCTCCGGTCGGTCCTTTTATTATGGTAATGGGAAAACGCGCGGCGGACAGTTATCTTCTTTTCTCCGATACGCTCGCTATTACGGGCGGAACTGATTTTACAAATCCGCAATTAACCGTTGAAACCACTTACGGTTTGGTCGATACATTCTCGGTCGGACTAACCGGAACAATTAAAGGAAGCGGAACCAAAGACGGAGTTGTAGTTTATACAGCCGGCGAAGATGGAGTTTTTAATTCAGATTTAGCCGATACAATGTCGGTAACGCCTGCGACAACCGATCCTGTAATTGCATTTTTAGTACAGCCCGGATATAATACATATCAACGAATTTTCCCTGTAATTAAAGCGACAGGAAGCGTTGAAGGATATATCAGAGACGCGCAAGGCAATGGAATTCCGGACGCTGTGGTTTCCTGCCAGCAGAATCACGAAGATATTTTTTCCGTAAACACTTCGTCTTCCGGACATTTTATCGCCCCGAAACCTGTTAATCTCGGAAATGCAACGTTCCTTGTAAGAGCTTTCGGATATGAATCCTCGTCGTTTGATTATTTTGTTAACTATCCATCAAATATGGTTGAAGATACGCTTCAGAGCGCGCCGTCAAGCTATATCCAGGGTACGGTAACAAACGAACAGGGCGAAAGTTTGGAAGCAACAGTAAAACTTTACAGATTCGACACAGGCGAACTTTATAAGACGCTTTATACTTCATCAAGCGAACCCGGGGTTTTCGGCGATACGATTGTTAACTTTGATTATGAAGTAAAAGTTAAATCGAGCGGGTACAAAATGCTCGATACCTTAATCACAGTTTCGGGAAATGCAACTTGGGACTTTTCTCTCGAACTTCCGAGCGGAATATTAATTCTGGCAGCCGATTCCAAAGGCTATTTTGCGGATAAGGAAAGAACTATTCCGATTAAAAACATAGACGGGATCAAATTAACTTCCGCGGAAATTGCCGATACTCTTAACTCTTGGAATATGAGCTGTACCGTTGAAACTCCAAGTTCAACCGATCCCGCAACCTGGCCAAATTATTCCGCAATTTTCTATCTGCAGGGAGCGTCTCAGTCTTCGATGGATGAAAATTTACAGACTAAAATTATCGATTGGGTAAATAACGATGGCAAGATGCTTATTGAAGGAGGCGAACTCGGATATGCAAACAGATCCGAACCGATAGCTTCGGCGGTTTTGCATGTAACCGGCTGGTCTTCCGACAACAGCGGCAATATTAAAAATAAAGATATCCGTTCGCTGCTCTGGCATTCGCCGAATCAGCTACCTCTTACAATCAATCACACCTATTCCGATTGGGGTGACGAAGACGCGATGGAACCGGCGGACAGTAACGATGTTGTTGCTGTATGGACGGATTATAACGACAAATCTTCCGTTATTGCTTATGGCGGGCAGGTAGTTTATCTGTCGTTTAATTACGCTAATATTTCGGACGGAACGGTAAAAGGGAAACTTCTTAAGAATATTTGTAAATATCTCGATTTGCTTACTCCCGTTTCCGTAAACGACGGTAACGGATTGAATCCGGTGCCGGATAAATTTATTTTGGCGCAGAACTATCCTAACCCCTTTAATCCGACAAGTACGATTAAATTTGCTCTGCCGGTAAATTCAAACGTTACTCTTGACGTTTACAACGTGCTCGGACAGAGAGTTTCACAGTTGGTTAACGGTAAGTTAACCGCGGGTTACCATTCTGTTAAATGGGATGCGGGAGTTTTCGCTTCCGGAGTTTACATCTACAAACTTACAGCTAAGGATAACAAAGGAAACCAAATTTTCAGTTCCACGAGAAAGATGGTTTTATTAAAGTAAATACTTTTACAGAAAAGTTAAACGAAAAAACCTCCGTTTTTTAACGGAGGTTTTTTTTTGAAAAAGTTTTTTATCCCAATGAACACGCTTGTTCTAATGTTCGGTATTAAAAGAAATACTTGTTTAAAATAACAAAAACCTTTGCAAAACATAGCGTTACAAGCAGCAATTAAGAATGAATCCGCCACGGTGGACTAAGAGGACCCATTGAATAACCTCAGATATTTTGGAAAAACCTTTTTTTGAGGTTATAAAAAATATTGTTTTACTTTATTTAGTTTTTTCTATCACATATTTATGCTGTTTTTCTTCATTTTTCGCTCTTTACTGCTATATGCGCTATGTGGGTCGGTATCTATTTGACTTGACGGATTTTCCTCAACTTTTCTCGCTTTTTATTACTTAACGGGCTATTACTTGATTCTATTATCATAGCGTCTATTATTATGCATTGATTAAATACGGACTACCGGAAGAATATATAGGCAGAACTTTATTCCGATTACGCGCTTTTCTCGGCATTGACAAAACAATTTTCTTTCCTTTTTTTGCAGACGGAACACTTGAAAGTTTTAGCATTCTCCGATTTGCGGTTGATTTTGTTCTTTATAGCCAAACAGATTCGCTTGATTATTGCCGTATATTTTATGCCGTTTTTCTATCTGATTTGATGTAAATCGGGTCGGCGTTTTCTTCGACAACCTTCTGAGTAATAAGGCACTTCTCCACTCCGTCAACCGAAGGAAGTTCGTACATAATATTCATAAGGGTAGTCTCTACAATCGAGCGCAAAGCGCGCGCGCCTGTTTTCCTTTCCAACGCTTTTTCTACAATAGATTCAAGGGCAAGCGGGTCAAACTCCAACTCAACGCCTTCCATTCTGAAGAGCTTCTGGAACTGCTTAATGATTGCGTTCTTGGGTTTTGTCAAAATTGTAATCATCGCTTCTTTGCTTAAGGAATGCAGAGGCGAAATTACGGGAATACGCCCGACCAATTCGGGAATTAATCCGAACTTAATTAAATCG
>Ga0256831_1001947_pt1 | contig 10869 bp, 7 predicted proteins | sample 132544metaG_FD_189087 | JGI IMG/M metagenome (GOLD analysis project Ga0256831, IMG submission 189087) | Hydrothermal vent microbial communities from Lau Basin, Pacific Ocean - 132-544 | ecosystem: Environmental > Aquatic > Marine > Hydrothermal vents | place: Pacific Ocean: Lau Basin | collected... | reverse complement strand
GTTGGAGACGACGGCGCCCGCGTCGATCAGGGTATCGATGTAGCCCGCCTTTTCGGCGGCTTTGAGGATCTTTTGGGTCGCGGGGGTGACGATCATGCGCGTATGGCGCGCCACCCGCTTGCCTTTGACGATCTCGGCGGCGATGCGGATGTCGCTGAGGCGTCCGTTGGTGCAGCTGCCGATAAAGACCTGATCCACCCTCAGATCGTCCGCCACGGCCTGAGAGAGGGGCTTGCCGTTGCTGGGCAGGTGGGGATAGGCGATGACCGGCTCCAGCTTGCCCACGTCGATCTCGATCACCTGGGCATACTCGGCGTCGGGATCGGAGTAGTGGAATTTGGGCTCTCTAGCCAGCTCTTTATCGGCCAAAAAGGCTTTGGTCACCTCATCCACGGCGATGATGCCGCTTTTGGCTCCCGCTTCGATCGCCATGTTACACAGACTGAAGCGATCGTCCATGCTCAGGTACTCGATCGTATCGCCCGTGAACTCCAGGGCTTTGTAGAGCGCCCCGTCGACGCCGATCATGCGGATCAGCTCCAAAATCAGATCTTTGCCGTAGACGTGCTCGCCCGGCTTGCCGGTAAAGACCACTTTGATGGTTTCTGGCACTTTGAACCAGTTGCCCCCGGTGATCATCGCAAAGGCCAAGTCGGTCGATCCCATCCCGGTACTGAAAGCTCCCAGGGCGCCGTGGGTACAGGTGTGGCTGTCGGCGCCGATGATGACGTCGCCCGGCACCACCAGCCCCTTTTCGGGCAGCAGCGCATGCTCGATGCCCATATCCTTTTCGTCGAAAAAGTGCTTCAGATCGTGCTTGTAGGCAAATTCCCGGCTGATCTTGGCCTGATTGGCGCTGGCGATATCCTTGGCCGGAATGAAGTGGTCCATGACGATGCTAAAGCCGTCGGGGTTGGCCAATCTCTTTGCGCCGCTCTCTTCGAAAGCGCGGATGGAGATGGGGGTGGTGATGTCGTTGCCGATGACCATATCGATCGGCACCCGGACGATCTCGCCCGCTTTTACTTCACGCCCGGCGTGGTCGCTGAAAATCTTTTCGGTGATGGTCTGTCCCATGGTTGTTCCCTTGCTCACAGAGCTTCAAGCCCCTTGAAATTGACGCGATTATAGCAAAAAAGGTGCTACAATCCTCTTATGAGATATTACGAACTTCAAGCGGTGGCGGAGTATCTGCGCCGTTTTTCCACTCTTACCAAAGCCCAGCGCATCGACGACAACGTATTGCGCCTGCTCTTTGACCGCAAAGAGGCGATCGGCTTCGATCTCGGCCGCGGCCGCAGCGATATCTTCGACGCCGACGATATCGTGCCGCTACGCACCTATCACGCACCCTTTGATACGATGCTGCACAAACGCTTTTGGGGGGCGAAGATCCTCGATGTCTCCCTGCCCGGCGGCGATAAAATCCTGCGCATCGACACCCAACTGCAAAAGGCCTACAAAGCGGCCCGAACGACGTTGCAGCTGGAGTTTACCGGACGCCATACCAACGCGATCATTTTGGATGAAGAGGGGCGCATCCTCGAAGCGCTGCGCCACGTCGACGCCGACACCAGCTACCGCGTCGTGCGTCCCGGCATCGTGCTGGCCCCTCTAAAACCCTACGACGGCCCCCGCAAAGCGGGCGAGATCGAAGATGTAAAAAAGTGGCTCAAAGAGCGGGCCGAAAAACGGCGTCACGCGCGCTTGAGTCAGCTAAAAAAGCGCCACGCCGCCACGCTGGAAAAAAAGATCGCCCGATTGCAAAAAGAGCTAAACGCCCTCCCCGATGCCGAGAAACTGCGACAAGATGCCGACCGCTACAACGAAATCGGCACCCTGGTCTTAGCGCATCTTCACGAGATCAAACCCTACGACAAACGGCTTGAAACCGTCGATTTTTCGGGCCGTCCCGTCACGATCGACCTACCCGAACTGCCCAACCCCAAGCGTCTGGGCGAGCACTTTTTCCATCTGGCCCGCCGCGCGGCCAACAAAGCGCAAAATCTGCACATCGAGGAGGAGAATCTCAAAAGCCGCATCGCTTTTTACCGACGCATGCTCGAAAATCTTCAAAACGCCGAGGATGAACGATCGATCACCCTGCTTTTTCCTCCCAAACAGCGCAAAAAACGGCGTGAAGCGAAGCATCAGTGTGAAATCTTCGACGTCGACGGCTGGCGCGTACTGGTGGGCCGCAACGAACGAGAGAACGAACGGCTTCTTAAAAACGCCAGGGCTCAAGATCTGTGGCTGCACCTCAAAGACCGCCCTTCGGCCCATTGCATCGTCCAAAACGACAAGCGCCGCCAAGTTCCCCGCGACGTCGTCGAAAAGGCCGCCCGCATCTGCGTGGAAACCAGCGAAACTCAACCGGGCGCCTATCTGGTCGATTTTACTCCCAGAAGAAACGTCAAAATCCAGCGAGGTGCCCACGTCAACTACGTCGATTACGACACGATCAAGGTAGAAAAGAGCTGAATATGGCCGTCACGCCTCTGACCAACATCATTTTCGTCAACCAAAACATGAACGTCGCCGCGTCGGTGCAAAACATGCAGTTCAATCGCTACGACGTCCAGCAAGCGGCGGCCCAGGCCCTGGTCAACGAAAAAGAGCAAATCATCGAAGAGACCCGCCCCGCCGAAGAGGCCGAAGCGATCAACCCCGACCGGGAACACGAACGGGAAAAAGCCGAAGAGTGGGAACAAGAACGCAAACAAGCCACCCACCTCAAACCCCAAAAAAAGAAGGACAAAGGCTTCACCATCGACGACGAGGGGAATCCGCATATCGATATTCATGTGTGAGTGAATTATATCAATCCCGAATGAAATTGAAACATAATCGGAATCGTCATTGGTCATTGGTCATTGGTCATTGGGAGTCGACTTTTGGACATCTCACGGTCTTACGCTCTTACGGTCTCACTTCCCGAAAATATTCCATTTATTTTCGGGATTGATATAAAGTCGGTTTTCTAAGCTGCCTATGCGGCAGTCTACCGCACCCGCGAAGAGCAACGCCGACGACTCTTTTTCTAAGCTGCCTATGCGGCAGTCTACCAGCCTGCACCACGACCTGGAAAAAGGGTTGATTTCTAAGCTGCCTATGCGGCAGTCTATTTTATGATGCCCCAGAAATTCGTCAAAATTGGTTTCTAAGCTGCCTATGCGGCAGTCTACATATGCCGATTGTCAGATACGCCCCGCTCATTTTTCTAAGCTGCCTATGCGGCAGTCTACTTGATGCTTATGCGCTGTTGACGGACTCTTTATTTCTAAGCTGCCTATGCGGCAGTCTACCTGACTGAAAAACAGGTGGTGCTGGCTGCGCATTTCTAAGCTGCCTATGCGGCAGTCTACTAATCTTTGGCGGCGTGATACTGCTTCCCAACTTTCTAAGCTGCCTATGCGGCAGTCTACGCCGTAAAGCGATCCCCGTATATCGTCCCGATTTTCTAAGCTGCCTATGCGGCAGTCTACCCCGGTCAAAACGCCAAACCCCTGCCGACAAATTTCTAAGCTGCCTATGCGGCAGTCTACTCCCAGCTTCGCTGCACATACTCGCCCGCCCTTTTCTAAGCTGCCTATGCGGCAGTCTACAATCTTGAAATAGACGAAGTTGCTTTTTCGTATTTCTAAGCTGCCTATGCGGCAGTCTACCTTTCATCGGTACCTTCGCGGGCCACGTCGATTTTCTAAGCTGCCTATGCGGCAGTCTACTCAAAAGCGTAGATAAAGCGGCGACTTCGTTCTTTCTAAGCTGCCTATGCGGCAGTCTACTACGGGAGTTTACGCGGCTTCGCGTCCGGATGTTTCTAAGCTGCCTATGCGGCAGTCTACTACGACGGTCAAAAGTGGCGAAAAGAGCTATCTTTCTAAGCTGCCTATGCGGCAGTCTACTTCTCACGAGTACGCCTCTTTCTTTCCATTGATTTCTAAGCTGCCTATGCGGCAGTCCACTCCAGCGGTCGGTCCGCATTCTGTCGGATGTGTTTCTAAGCTGCCTACGCGGCAGTCCACTGTCCGCACTGTCAGACGAAGTGGAGCGACCATTTCTAAGCTGCCTACGCGGCAGTCCACTTGGACGAAACATGCATCTTCGAATGCTAAAATTTCTAAGCTGCCTATGCGGCAGTCTACTGCAATCGTTATGAAGGACAACTCCCATTATATCGCAGAATTTTGACTGATTAGAAGAAAAAACCAAAAATTTTTCTCTGACAAAAAAGGCCCATTTTTAGGGCCTTTATCGAGAGCTGGAGAAAAAGGGTTAAAAATCGGGCAGTGTGGTACAGCGGCTTAAATCAAAAACGGTAGATGTTTCTTTTTGCGGACATTTGCTCAGTCCGAATGTCGTAAAGCTGCCGTCTCGTCGATGTTTTACAATCTCTTTGGCTATGAAAATTCTCATTTTTTGCCCCGTCGAAGTGCTATGAAAATTGAAAAAAGGCAATCTGTTTTTTTGAATCTTTTCGTCTGCGTCAAACGTCGCATAGCGTGCCAACGCCTCTTCATAAGAGATTCCGTGACGTTTTGCGTAGCGTCTGGCCTGGCGTAGGGGATTGGTTTTGAACTGTTTGCGATAAAAGACGACATGACCGTGTTCAGCCGGGGTTTGGCGGGTTTCTGAGATGTTGACATAATCGTCCAAGTCGGCAAGCGTTTCTTCCAAAGCCAACTTTTCAAGCGTTTCTTCATCGGGAGCGAATACCCGCAAACGATCACCCAGAGGAAAATCGCCGCCGTAGCGGGGAAAGGTAAATCCTACCGGCACAGTTCCTTCGGCATCCTTGAGCGGCACCAGGGCTTTGTGAAGCCGCTCGTAAAGTTTTTGCCAGATGAATCCCAAGGAGATTTCGGTGTCATCAAATAGACGGATCTCCCGATAGATCGGCATCATTTGTCACTCTCCCCGAAGACTCCGCCCCGCACCAGAACGGCCATGACATAGTGGCGCTGATCTTCATCGACATCTTCACCCGCGATCAGTTGATCAAAAAGGGTGAAAAAGTCCTCTTTGTTTTTGGGGTTGCGAAAGGCGCGCCCCAGGTTGGTGACCGCTCCGTAGGGTTCGACGGCGATGGGGCGTTGCTCTTCGATGTAGTCGCTGTACCAGGTATCGATGGTACGCAAGGCATTGCCGAGTTTTTGGGAGTGCATCGCCGCGATGCCGTCAACTTCGTAAAGCACCTTGCTTTTTTTGCCCTGACCTTTGTCCAGCACCAGCTCTTCGCTGGGATAGACCTCCTGGGCGTTGCCGATCTTGGCGTAGCAGACGATATCCAAAAGCAAATAATCCTCCGTCGAAGCCAGCGTCTGGGCGATCAGCTCTCCAAGCTCGTTGACTGCGGCGTCATCCTTGTCAAAATCACGGATGGGGTAGGATTTGGCATCGAAACGCCAGGTTTTTTGGTCTCTACCTTCATGATCCATCCGCGTCACGATCACCTCGATCTTTTCAGCTCCCACTCGGTTGCGCCAGAGGAAGCGGGCATTGGCCAGGTTCATCGCATAGCGGCAGCCCAGCTCTTTGAATTCCTCCTCTTCGATATAGTTTTGCACAACCTTTTGATACGCTTTCAAAAATTCGGGTTCGTTACACGCCGACGGTTCCAAGAGATTGCCCAGCACCTTGAGAGTGAAATGGAGCTTGAGGGTGTCTTGATCCTCACCCAAAGCGCAGCTGTCAACGGTTTGCAGGTTGGGTTTTTCCACTTCGGCGTTGAGTTTGGCAGGATCATTGGCGACGGCGGGTTTGAGGCGGTTGCTGATGGTGCCGCGTACCGATTTTTCTACCAGTTTCAGCGGTGTAGTGCTTCCCGTCTCATGCCGATTTTCCCAGGTCGTGCCATAGAGATACCCGTCGGAAGGGACCAGTTTTTTCTCGAATGCCAGAACGGAAACGGTGTTTTTTTTCTTTGCCATGATTTACTCCTTGGTTGATGTTTTGGTTTCACACAGATAGAGGGAAGTTTTTGCATCGTAGCGATACTCCCACAGCATTTCATCCAGACTTTCCAGGCGGTGGGGCATCCGAAACTCTCCCGTCGTCACCACGCTTTCTGCGAAACGGTGAGGGGTGTTCGGATCGCGCTGATTTTTTGCCCTGCCGAGCTGGGAGATCCCCATGAAGCCGATGGCGATGGGGACGATCCAGCCTTCTTGGGTACGTCCCGAGTGCCACATGACTTCATCCCCCTCTTCTTGGCATTGATGATGCACAGCCAGAATGTCAATGAGTGCATCCAGCGCGTCGGCTCCCTCTTGCATCTTCGCTTCCATTAGATCGCGCCGTTCGATCAGGGCATAGCCGGGGCCGACGATGCGCAGAAGTTTCGCAGGCTGATCGATCGACGCGATCAGCGGTGTATCGAACCCCAGGATATCCCCGCCCGCCAGTTTCATTCGCCGTAACGTTTCGGAAACGAACGCAACAAGTCGGTCGCCGAGGTAATCCAGGTATCCTTCGCCTAGTTCAACAACCAGTGACACATCCAGATGGATACGGGCCTCTTCGATGAAGGAGGGGCGCTCGCCTTTTTGATCCAGCGGATTGGCGGTGCCGATGATGGAAGCGACAAAATCCCCGGGACCGCGATAGGTGTGCAGATCGTAATCGTGACAGACGACCCCCACCGATGAAAAACGAAGCGCTTCGAGTCCGTCGCCAAGTTTTCGCTCCAACGCGTGCACTCCCCCCAGCCATGCCGTCATGGCGGGAAAACCCACGGTATAGGGGCTGGAAAGCGCATTGGCGTTTTGAATACGGATATGGGGAATGATCAGACAGTTCATCGTAGGGCCTCCTTGGACGCTTCGACACTTTCGCGGATATCGGCCAGTTCCGCGGGCCCCAGTTTGAGCCCTTTGCGTCGGGTGTTTCGCTCGATCTGATGCAAAATCCATCGGCTGATACGATCGATCAACTCATCGAGCCACGTATCCTGGGTCTCTCTTTGCTCCCGATATTGTTCGCAAAGCCAGATCTTTTGGTACTCAGGCAGCCGGGAATTTTCCTCTCGACACTGCTCAAAGCTGACGCTTCGCACTCGCATCATTTGCGTGATGATCAGATCCATCAACTGCTCGTAGCGATACTTACGTCCGCGGCGGATATCGACATTGTTGTAGTCGGTCGTGATGATCGCATCGAGGCCTTTTAGAATATCTCGGACTTTACGGTAGGGAAGCGATTCTGTAAAAAAGTCTTTTTTGGGAAAGCGTATCTCGCGCCGCTCGATCTTGGGCGGCAACGAAGAGAGCAGATAGGCCTTGCCGCCATAGCGGTTGTTGAGGACGGAGATGTTTTGGGGTTTTGTGCCGCCGTAGCCGATGACTGTCAGTTCGAAAAGCTCCTTGTAGTGCGGCGGTTCGATGCATTCGCCCTTTTTGCGGGCTTCACGTGCCGCTTTGGCTTCATCAGAGTAACGCAAATGATGGATACGCTCTTTGAGCTCAAAGACGATCCCCGAATTGGTCAAGATCGAAAGCAAGTGGTATTCACGTCGGGCGATCGGGAAATAGACCTGTTTGATCTTGCTACTGGTAACCGTCTCGCTTTCACCCGCACCGATCATTGCCAAAAAGCCGTCGCAAAGATTTTCGTAACTCTCGGTTGCGATATCCAAAAGCTTTCTGGCTAGCAAAGACTCATCCCGAATATGCTCGATCACCTTTTTGCCGTCGTCAAGAAGCAGATCGAGGAATTTATGCACATCCAACACTGCCGCATTGCCCAAGGCATCGGTTTGTGCGTTTTTGACATTGCCGCAGCGAAGAAGGCCATCCGGGGCTGGAGGCGCTTCGCAGATGACCGGGGTGACATCTCCGTTTTTGTTTTTGCGGCTGGAAGGGTGGGAAAAGGTACACGGGTGGGTGGCCATCGACATCTGTCCCGCCCGCCTGGCCGCATCGGGGAGCCAGTTGTGAAGTGCAAACTTCTCCTCCGCTTCTTCGTGAAGGCGCTGAACAGTCTCTTCGTCCATCGTCTTCTTGATTTTTTGCTTGAGCCACGTCTCTTTCCGTTCACGGAAAAAGGATTCGATGGTCGATAAGCTCATTGTCGACCTCCTTTGTAATGGATTTTCATGCCTACTCGGCAGTCGACTTATGAAAGTATAACGCAGTTATAATTATTAAGTCAAGTATGGCATTTTTTTAAATTTTCAAAATTGATACCAATAAAACTCTTTGCTGCCTATTCGGCAGTTGACATCATTATTAGGTCAAGTATTTCCTAAGCTGCAGTCTCTGCAGTCAACCGCGCCATTATACTTATTCCTGCATAAAAAGCCCAAACTGATCATGATACCGATACTCCACTCGACCGATATCTGCTTCGCTATAGACTTGCCAACTGATTTCACCGAAGCGCAGCGTCAATCTCTGCGGCGGCATGTTCATGCGCTCTACATACCGTTCAATAAGGGTTTCGTAATCTCGATCGAGCCAAAATCTCTCGCTTGGCTCGAGATCGATCACCCGGATACCCAGTGCCTCTTCCCGATCGATAGGATTGCCCTCCTCATCCAGTTCGGCGAAATAGATGCGATCTTTCTCTTCGTCGTAGACCCGATAGCACTTGATCGTGGGAGAACTTTTGCGAAAGGGGTGATAATGCATCGGCATGGCCGTCAGGTGCCACCGCCCCCGCAAAAAGCCTTCCAACTTCGCGGCGTAGGGTTTGTCGTATTGCGTCAGCCACTGCGCCACGGCGAAATGCTCCAAATCGGCCAGCCGTTTCGTCGGCTCCAAAGGCTCGTTTTTTCGGATTCTGGGGATTGCATCGATCTTCGCTCGGATCGCTTCGTCATCGACAAGCTGTTTCATATCGTGAGTGCTCAATGTAGTATCCACTTCAAATCCGGGACGAACGAAGTAGCGCTTGCCGCTTCGATCCCCGTCCGTGAAGGCTCGGTAGTTGTATCGCAAGATGGCGATATTGGGTTTTTCGACTTCACCTATGCGGTGCCTGCGTACCCGCCCCGCCAACTGGATGATGGATCGGTACGAAGAGGGCTCCACCACCGCCCAGTCGAAATCGTGATCACGTCCTACCTCCTCCACCGGCGTGGCGACGACGACAAAGAGGATATCTTCATGCCGTGCGCGATCGATATGGTGTCGGAGTATGGGATCGTTCAAAATGGCCGCATTGTTTTCGTTTTCGTTTTTGCGTTTGAGAAGTTTGTCCAGATAGCGCTCCTGATCGTGGCGCATCAGAAGCACCTGCTGGGAGTGATAGACCATAAAATGCAGATCGAAATCTTTTAACGGAGTGTACAAAAGATGGTATCCCAGCTCCACGCACGGGGTGATGTTGGCCATACGCACCACCCCCACGGAGACCCGTTTGCCGCTTATCGGATCGATCAGGTGGTGATCGCGGTGAAGCAGACACATCTGTGCCACGATATCGGCGAAGTAGGACTCGGTATCGTGTGTTTCTTCGGGTTTTAGATCGGTGATGACGCCGCGACGTTTGGGCGGAAGAGCTTGGAGTTTTTTGGCCCGTGCATCGATGAAGCGGCGATGGGCTTTCCGATACACCTCTTGCGACTTTACATCGACGGGTATCGCTTGGTGATCGCTTTTGAACTCGTCACACCAAAAGGCGTCGATCATCCCGTCGGCACCGTCGTGAGATCCGGCAAAGATGCGCCATCCCCGGCTATAGGCATGAAAAAAGCCTTCGGCCAGATCGGGCGGGATCGTCGCCGATGAGATCATCACCTTTCGCCCCAGCATTCCGGCCAGAAAAACGAGTCGTCCGATGGCGATGAGGTCCGATTCGACAAAATCGTCGATCTCGTCGATGACGATATCCGAACTCATCAGACGCAAAGCCGGCAGCAGCCAACGTCCCCCTTTGGGGGTATCCACCGCGCCCATAAGATGATCGATCGTCGCTACCAAAACAGGGGCGTAGAGAATCTTGCGCTCTTTTTCACCCCGCAAAACGGTAGAGAGATAGCCTTCATCCACCGGCACGTCGTAGACCACCTCTTCATCCGTCAGCTCCTCCAAGGATTCGCTTCCGGCCGCTTCGGGATCCAGGGGCGGCTCGTCAAGCCATTCTTTCGATGCGGCATGCAGCTGCATCGTGGCTTTGGAGCCGATCACCACCGCCATATCTTCGCTCTGAAGCCCCAGACGCGAACGGTACTCGTCCCCCGTTTGCAAGGTCAACGTACGCAACCCCAGAGCCAGGATATAGCGCAAACTTTTCGCATCACGGGAGAGCGCACGCATGATTTTGGCGTTGGCGATCGTTTTTCCCATGCCGGTGCTGGCCATATTGACGGCGAAAAATCCCCGTTTTCGCTCTTTGGGATTGTAAAATTCGGCAATTTTGCGCACCGCTTTGTCTTGCCAGGCAAAGGGGGCGGGCGAGGGTTTGCGCAGCTTGGCCACCTTCGGGCTAGAAGGAAGCTCTTCACGCAAAAGCGGCAGTCGATAGAGAATCGAAAGCGCGGTTTTGCATACACCGCACAGGTGTTCATCAAGGCGTTGATTGAAGGTTTTGTTTTTGCGGTCGGTATTGGCAAAAAGCTCCACGCTTTTCGGCCATGCGGGATTTGCAGATTGAGCAGAGTAGTTGTGATCACCCAGCATCAACGCCAGGCGACTGTGGTGCAAGATGTAGCGTAACGTGCCGTTTTCTTCGGCTATTTTCAACCGATCTTCGGCATGAGCCAGTCGATGCACCCAGCGTTTGAGTTCGGCGCGCCATTTGTACGACTCCAAAAGGAGTCCCTGGGGAAACTCCAAACAGGGCGCTTCGTTTTCCTTGACGTTTTGATACCCCCAGCTTTCGGATACGGTATAAAAAAACGCTTCCAGGTGGGGCAAGGGACTCTCTTTG
>Ga0256831_1001946_pt1 | contig 10869 bp, 10 predicted proteins | sample 132544metaG_FD_189087 | JGI IMG/M metagenome (GOLD analysis project Ga0256831, IMG submission 189087) | Hydrothermal vent microbial communities from Lau Basin, Pacific Ocean - 132-544 | ecosystem: Environmental > Aquatic > Marine > Hydrothermal vents | place: Pacific Ocean: Lau Basin | collected... | reverse complement strand
AAGCGGTAAAAGAGAAACTCAAAGCGTTGAAAGAAGCGTACGGCAAATAATGCTGGTGCATATTTGCTGTGCGGTGGACAGCCATTACTTTCTACAGAAACTTCATGAACACTATCCCGAAGAGAAACTGACAGGTTACTTTTACGATCCCAATATCCACCCTTACAGTGAATATAAGCTGCGGTTGCTTGACGTGCAGCGTTCATGTAAAAAGCTGGGAATCGATCTGATCGAAGGAGAGTATGACTACGAAGGCTGGATCGATGCCGTGCGGGGGCTGGAACAGGAGCCTGAAAAGGGACTTCGGTGTGATGTCTGTTTTGACAACCGCCTCGAAAGTACTGCACAAAAAGCGGCGGAACTGGGTGAAAAGCGAATCACGACAACGCTGTTGACAAGTCCTAAAAAATCTCTCGATCAGTTGCGTGAAGCGGGCAGGTTGATGCAGGAAAAATATGGCGTGGAATTTGTCGCTCCCGACTTTCGCAAGGGTGGCGGTACGCAGGAACAGTTTGCCATGGCGAAAGAGGAGAAGCTCTATCATCAGGATTATTGTGGATGCCTCTATGCCCTGACGATGCAGCGCGATCAGCAGCAGAGACTGGCGGATGAACTCTTTTCGCCACTTTCGGGGCAGATACAGCCCGAATCGATTGAAGAGAGAATTGCACTCTATACACGGAGAATGGAACTTGAAGAAGAAGGTATCCGTTACAGGATTGTCAGGGAAAAATTTCTCAATTACAGACTTTTAAGGGCATATGTGAAGCGGGGAAGCAAAGTAATTCCATCCTATTGCTTACCATACTCTACACTCAAAAGAAAATTTACAAAATTTCGTATCGTGGATAAAATTGAAGATATTTATTTTACCAACCGTGAAGATATTGTGATCGTTCCATTGCCGTTTTTTAATCAATTGATTGGAAAAACTTATAATAATATTCAAAATATTATCAAAAATCCACCGACATTTGATGAAGAAGTGCGGGTCAGAAGTAAAATTATTTATAACTTTTTTTCGCTTACACCGGTAATTGTACTTGAAGATATTGACCGAAGTCAACCGCATCAACTCTATCTCGATGCCCATATTTACGAGGATGTCAGAGAGCATTTAGCAACTTTCAGCTAAAATTGATTCATCTTAGAGTTGGAGTGATATCTTGTTAATGGACGTTGTTGAAATTCAAAAAATCCTTCCCCATCGATTTCCTTTTTTGTTGATTGATCGGGTTGTGGAAATGGAAGAGGGAAAATTTATCGATGCCTATAAAAATGTATCGATCAGTGAAAACATTTTTCAGGGACACTTTCCCGGACATCCTATCTACCCGGGTGTGATGATTGTTGAGGGCATGGCGCAGGCAGGTGGTGTACTTGCTTTTAAAAGTATGAGTGAAGAGGATCAGGCAAATATTGAAAACAAAGTGGTCTATTTCATGAGTATCGACAATTGTAAATTCAGAGCGCCGGTACGTCCCGGTGATCGGCTGGAGTACAAGCTGACCGTGACCAAGCACCGTGGCAATATCTGGATGCTGCGCGGCGAAGCTTATGTGGACGGGCACCTGACTACAGAAGCAGATCTTAAAGCAATGATCGTGGATAAATAAATATGTCAAATATTCATCCGACCGCTATTGTCGAAGAGGGTGCGCAGATTGCAAAAAATGCTGTGGTCGGTGCGTATGCCTTTATATCCGGCAAAGCGGTACTGGCTGACGGCGTTGTGATAGGGCAGGGTGCGCAGATTCACGGACGTACGGAGATCGGTGAAAATACAAAGATTTTTCAAAATGCCGCTATCGGTTCGATTCCCCAGGATCTTAAGTTTCGCGGTGGTGATGTAAAGCTGGTGATCGGAAAAAACAATACGATCAGAGAATTTACCTTTTTCAATCCGGGAACCGAAGATGACAAAGGGGTGACTATCATCGGGGATAATAACCTCTTTATGGCATATACCCACGTCGCACATGACTGTGTCATCGGTAACCACAATATTCTCGCAAACAATGCTGCCCTTGCGGGGCATGTGGAGGTTGGTAATCATGTTGTGATAGGCGGTTATACGCCGGTGCATCAGTTTGTGAAAATCGGTGACCATGCGATGATAGGCGGTGCAAGCGCGGTAGCGCAGGATATTCCGCCTTTTTGTCTGGCAGAAGGAAATCGGGCGATGGTACGAAGTTTGAATATTGTCGGGCTTCGCCGCAGATTTGAAAAAGAGGATATCAATGCACTCAATGATGCCTACAAAAAGATATTCAGAGGCGACAAAGGCATGAAAGATGCTGCGGAAGTGTTGTTTTCAGAGAGTACGAATAGTAAAGTAAAACAGTTGTGTGAATTTATTTTAAAGACGCAGCGTGGAATACCATATGAGAGGAAATAGACAAATGTCAAAAAAAGTATGTAGTTTTTGTAATGCCCCGGAGAGTGTCGATAACCGACTGCTTGCCGGAGAAGATATCTATATTTGTGAAAATTGTGTTGTCTCGGCATACAAAATCTTCTTCGGTGATGAAGGGGAAGAGGGCAGTGAATCTGAACTCGATATGGAGCTCTTCACACCGAAAGAGTTGAAAAAAGTACTCGATGAGTATGTGATCGGACAGGATGAAGCCAAAAAAGTCTTTGCTGTCAGCGTCTATAATCACTATAAAAGAATCTTTAAACAGCACAAAATAGTAGGTGACGATACGGAGATTCAGAAGTCAAACGTACTTTTTATCGGTCCGACAGGTAGTGGTAAAACATTGATGGCACAGACACTTGCAAAGTTTCTGGATGTGCCTATTGCCATTGCAGACGCTACCAGTCTGACGGAAGCGGGATATGTCGGTGAAGATGTGGAAAATATCTTGACAAGATTGCTTCAGGTGGCGGACAACGATATTAAAAAAGCGGAGCAGGGAATCGTATTTATCGATGAGATCGACAAAATAGCCAGACTCGGGGAGAACCGTTCGATTACCAGAGATGTTTCCGGCGAAGGTGTACAGCAGGCATTGTTGAAAATTATCGAAGGCTCTCAAGTCAATATCTCTCCAAAAGGAGGCAGAAAACATCCGAATCAGGAGTTTGCGCAAATCGATACCTCAAATATCATGTTTATTTGCGGCGGTGCCTTTGACGGTCTCGAAGATATTATCAAAAAACGTCTGGGAAGCAATGTACTCGGTTTTGGACAGGATAAACGCGGTAAGAAAGAGGAAGCAGATCTGCTGTCGCTGGTAGAACCTGACGATCTGGTACATTACGGACTGATTCCGGAGTTGATCGGTCGACTCCACTCTGTTGCAACGCTGAAACAGCTTAGCAAAGAGGATATGGTCAGAATTTTGACAGAACCTAAGAACTCTATCATCAAACAGTATAAAAAACTTTTTGCCATAGACGATGTTGTTTTGAGCTTTGAAGATGAAGCGCTGCTTGCCATTGCCGAGCTCGCCTTGAAACGAAAAACGGGTGCCAGAGGTCTGAGAACGATCATGGAAGAGATTATGGTAGATATCATGTATGAGTTGCCGGAACTTGCAGGATATGAAGTGATTATCACCAAAGGTGTCATCAGCAAAGAGGCAAAACCTGTTTACAGAAAACCACAGAAAAAGAGTGCATAATGTTATTGAGTAAGATTTTAGGACTGTTTTCCAATGATCTGAGTATCGATCTTGGTACCGCAAATACGATTGTACTGGTCAAGGGAAAGGGGATTGTTATCAACGAACCTTCCGTTGTCGCGGTACAGATCGGTAAAGGCGGACGTAAAAAACTTTTGGCGGTCGGAAAAGAAGCCAAAGAGATGCTGGGAAAAACACCGGGTGATATCGAAGCGATTCGTCCTTTGAAAGAGGGTGTCATCGCAGACTTCGAAATCACAGAGAAAATGATCAAATATTTCATCCAAAAATCGCACTCAAGAAACAACTTTATTCGTCCGCGGGTGATTATCTGTATTCCGTACGGTCTGACACAGGTAGAACGTAAAGCAGTCAAAGAGTCGGCAATGAATGCAGGCGCACGTGATGTTATTTTGGTAGAAGAGCCGAAAGCCGCGGCAATCGGTGCCGGCTTGCCGATTCAGGATCCGAAAGGAAATATGGTCGTCGATATCGGCGGTGGTACGACTGAGATCGGTGTTATCTCACTGGGTGGTCTGGTGCGCAGCAAATCAATTCGTGTCGGCGGTGACAAATTCGACCAGGCGATTGTCGATTATGTCAAGAAAAAATTCAATCTTCTGATCGGTGACAGAACAGCCGAAGAGGTCAAAATAGAGATCGGTACGGCGGTGGTTCCAGAAAAAGAGATGAAGATGCTGATCAAAGGGCGTGATCAAGTGACAGGTCTTTTGAAGAGTATTGAAATTTCAAGCAAAGAGACCCGTGAAGCGATTGCAGAGCCGTTGAAAGATATTGCCGCCGCAGTCAAAGAGATTTTGGAAGTGGTACCGCCGGATCTGGCATCGGATATTGTTGAAAACGGTATTGTACTGACCGGAGGAGGTGCCTTGATTCGTGGTTTAGACAGTTATTTGAGCAAAATTGTCAAATTGCCTGTTTTTGTTTCTGAAGAACCTTTACTGGCAGTCGCAAAAGGAACCGGACGTATGTTAGAGGAGATTGAGCTTTTACAAAGCATCTCTTTACATGATTAAAAACCGGCTTCTTCTTGCAGCACTGATCGGGATTATTCTTTATGTGTCCGTCAACTTCAGTGCTGCCGTCAGGGAAAAAGTTATCTCCTTTCCCCTGGCTGTAAAATCCTACATCCTGCACCAACAAGAGAACATAGTCGCTAAAATTACGACACTTTTTAACCAAAAAGAGCAGATTGCCGCGTTACAAAAAGAGTTGAAAACATGTCAGAAAACGGCGACTCTGTCTGTTGCGTTTGCTTCGAAACTGAATCACTTTCTGAAGGAAAACGCTCTGCAGCCCTATGAACCGGGATTGTATACCGTGCAGGCACTCTCCTATGTGAAGCTCGGGGATTTCAGTATGATGTGGCTTGACTTTCCAGATTATAACCATACCATGATCTACGGTCTTTTGTACAAGGGGTATGCCGCCGGTATTGTCGATGAAAAAAACGGCAAACCGGTTGCCAGACTTTTGACAAATAAAAAGATGATTTTTTCCGTAGAAATAGGAAAGAAAAAACACCTTGGTGTCGTTTTCGGAGAGAAAGATTTTTTACGGGTGAAGTATATCCCCTCCTATGCAAATATCGCAATCGGTGATGAAGTTGTCACAAGCGGAAACGATAATATATTTTATGAAGGTGTCAAAGTCGGTGAAGTGGTTCACATTCAGACAACCAGTCTCTACAAAATGGCATTGGTAAAACCTTATGCCGAATTGAATCAGCCCGAATTTTTTTATGCGGTTGATGTACACACTCCGGGCGTAAACGAACGAAACAGCACCCTTTTCAGCGATGCTCTAAAGTAGTAATTTGCTATAATAGCGCAATTTTATTACCCAGGGAAATCTATGCCAAAACGTGAAGATATACAGAAAATATTATTGATTGGTTCAGGTCCTATTGTGATCGGACAAGCGTGTGAATTTGATTATTCCGGAACACAGGCAGCAAAAACACTTAAAGAACTGGGATACGAAGTGGTTTTGATCAACTCCAATCCCGCAACGATTATGACAGACCCCGAATTTGCAGACCGTACGTACATTGAACCGATTCATGAAGATGTTATTTACGAAATTATCAAAAAAGAGAAAATCGATGCCATCCTGCCTACCATGGGTGGACAAACTGCGCTCAACGTAGCGATGAAAATGTATGAAAAAGGGATGCTTGACGGTGTAGAATTTTTGGGAGCGCATCCCGAAGCGATTCAGAAGGGTGAAGACCGGCAGGCGTTTAAAGAGGCGATGATCAAAATCGGCATGGATCTTCCTAAAAGTAAGTATGCTTACAATATGGATGAAGCGATGCAGGCTGCCGAAGAGATCGGCTTTCCGCTGATTATCCGTGCCTCTTTTACCCTTGCGGGCGGGGGAAGCGGTGTTGCGTACAATATTGACGAATATAAACAACTCGCACAGCTGGGACTGGAAGCGAGTCCGATCAACGAGATTTTAATCGAAGAGTCACTGCTTGGATGGAAAGAGTATGAGATGGAAGTTATCCGTGACAAGGAAGATAACTGTATCATTGTCTGTTCCATTGAGAACTTTGATCCGATGGGTGTACATACCGGGGACAGTATTACCGTGGCACCTGCATTAACTTTGACTGACAAAGAGTACCAGCATATGCGTAACGCCTCATTTGCGATTTTGCGGGAGATTGGTGTCGATACGGGCGGCAGTAATGTACAATTTGCCGTCAATCCCACAAACGGACGTATGACAGTGATCGAGATGAATCCGCGTGTCAGCCGCTCTTCCGCACTGGCATCCAAAGCGACAGGTTATCCGATCGCCAAAGTGGCAACACTCCTTGCTGTGGGTTATACACTGGATGAAATCACCAATGACATTACCGGTACAGCGGCAAGTTTTGAGCCGGTGATCGACTACATTGTCACCAAAGTGCCGCGTTTTACCTTCGAAAAATTTCCCGGTGCCGATTCGACTTTGACCACTTCCATGAAGAGTGTCGGGGAGGCGATGGCGATTGGTCGTACTTTCAAAGAGTCGGTGCAAAAGGCGCTTTGCTCACTTGAAACAGATCTCAGTGGCTTTGAGAAACTCGATGTCGACGATGCGATGTTGCAAAAAGAGATTCGCCGTCCCAATGCCGAGAGAATTCTCTATATCGCCGAAGCCTTCAGACGAGGGTACAGTGTGGAAGATGTGTTTGAGTTTTGCAAAGTAGATCCATGGTTTTTGTATCAGATCGAAGAGATCATCGCATTTGAAAAAGAGATTGACAAATCGATACTCAGTGACAAAGAAAAACTGCGCTACGCCAAAACTTACGGCTTCTCCGATGCTATGCTGGCAAAGTTGACCGGTGTTCGTGAAGATGAAGTCTATGAAAGCCGTCAGAAGCTGGGAATCAAACTCGAATATAACGAAGTTGATACCTGCGCGGCTGAATTCAAAGCACTGACACCGTATCTCTACTCCACCACACCGGTTTCCGCGATTGAGAAAGAAGAGAACATCATGAAAGATACCAAAGTGATGGTGATTGGTGGCGGACCGAATAGAATCGGGCAGGGTATCGAATTTGACTACTGCTGCGTACATGCTGCATTTGCATTGCAGGACATGGGTGTCAAGTCAATTATGTATAACTGCAACCCAGAAACCGTTTCAACCGATTACGATACAAGTGATATTCTCTATTTTGAACCGATCAATTTCGAGGGCGTGCGTACGGTGATAGAGCGTGAAAATCCTGATGGTGTGATTGTCCATTTTGGTGGACAGACACCGTTGAAACTCTCCCGTGATCTGACGCGCATCGGGGCGAAGATCATCGGTACTTCCGCTGAGGTGATCGACCTAGCAGAAGATCGTGAAAAGTTTTCGGAGTTTATCCAGAAAATCGGTGTCAAACAGCCGGCAAACGCCACCGCGACAAACAAGGAAGATGCTCTGAAAATTGCCCGTGAAATCGGCTATCCGGTGTTGGTAAGACCAAGTTACGTGCTGGGTGGACGTGCGATGCGGATTGTCTACAGCGACGAGGAACTGAATCAGTATATGGAAGAGGCGGTCAGTGTTAGTAACGATTCGCCGGTATTGCTGGATAAATTTCTTGACCATGCCACTGAGATCGATGTCGATGCAATCTGTGACGGTAAAGAGGTCTATATCGGTGCGATTATGCAGCATATCGAAGAGGCGGGTATTCACAGTGGTGACAGCGCCTGTTCTCTGCCTCCCATTTCCCTCTCCGAAGCGTTGCAAAAAGAGATCGAGATCAAAACCAAAGAGATCGCGCTGGGGCTTGGTGTCAAAGGATTGCTCAATATTCAGTATGCCGTCTATCAGAACGAAATCTATATGATTGAAGTCAACCCGCGTGCAAGTCGTACGGTACCGTTTGTAAGCAAGGCGACGGGTGTACCTCTGGCGAAAGTGGCAACACGGGTCATGTATAAAGGTGACTTGACCGAAGCGCTCAATTTTTACGATACGTTCAAAGTAGTCTATAAAGATGGCGAAGTCTATAAACCGCGTATCAAAGCGCATGTTTCTGTCAAAGAGGCGGTGTTTCCATTTAAAAAACTTGCCGGTGCAGACTTGATTCTCGGACCGGAGATGAAATCGACCGGTGAAGTGATGGGAATCAGCGAGAGTTTTGCACTCTCTTTTGCCAAAAGCCAGTGTGCCAGTGATAACCGCCTGCCGAAAGAGGGGACGGTATTTATCTCTCTGACCGACACGGACAAGCGGTTTATCAAAGAGCTGGGACAGAAGTTTATCGACATTGGTTTCTCCATTGTCGCTACAGGCGGTACCCATAAAGCGTTTGAGGAGGTTGGTATTCCTTCGACCAAAGTGTTGAAAATCTCCGAGGGACGTCCGAATATCGCCGATATGATCAAAAACGAAGAGATCGCACTCGTAGTCAATACGAGTGACAGTACCGCCACGAAAAACGATGCCAGACTTATTCGCCAAAGCGTACTGCGACTGGGGATTCCGTATGTCACAACCGTTGCCGCGGCACTGGTAACTGCCGATGCGATTACAGCCGTGCGTACCAAAAACGGCTCCCTTAATCCGGAGGCGATTCAGGATTATCTTTCGTAAGATGAACCCGAATCTGGTCTATCTTGTTCAGACAGATACGACCGTCGGATTTCTCTCCCAAAACAAAAAAGCACTTGCAAAAGCGAAAAAGAGAGACCCCAAACAGCCGTTTCTGATTGCCACGGACTCTTTTGCAAAACAGAAACAGTTTGTCCGCACTCCCGTCAAGTTCAAAAAGAGTGTACGACGGGCACGTAAAACTACTTTTCTTTATCCAAACAGAAAAGCGGTGCGTGTGGTCTGTGAAAAAAACCACCGCTCTTTTTTGCAACGTTTCGGTTTCATGTACTCCTCTTCCGCCAATGCCAGCAAACACCCCTTTGTACTCTCCTATGCCGTTGAAACTGCCGATGTCATTGTCGAAGATGCCAGAGGGTTTCATGAAGGAGCTGCTTCATCGATCTACCGGCTGGGAAAACGTACCAAAAAGAAGCTCCGATAACTTTAACAAAAAAACGATTTTAGAGAGAAAAAATTTCCCCATTGACTCAAAAAGTAACAAAAAATATATTTATTACCGCTTTTTTCGTAAATATATAGCATAAGGTAAAAAAAATATGTATACTGGAGTAAATCAGATAAAGGATTTATTCTATGAAAAAGCTTCTATTTACTCTGTTCTTTATCGGTACACTGACAACACTTTTTGCACAAAATCATGTTTCCGCCACACCGAACTTGAGTTGGCTGAACGATCTTGAAGTACTTCTGAAACTGGATGCACAGAAAGAGAATTCACTGCGCGGTAAAGATATCAACAGTAACGGCGTACGTGATGATGTCGAAGCATATATCGATAGAAAATTTGGAAAAGATCCTTTTCAAAAAGACTTGTTTATGGAAGCGGCGAGAAAGATACAGCAAATTATCACACTGCCGCAAAACAGTACCGAAGAAGAGCATCTGGCGCTGGACAAAGAACTTTTGGAACTCTATACGTGCAGAGATTATATTCTTTACCGTGACAATGAAGAGAATATCGAGCAGGAAATGCTGAATAAGACACTTTTTAAAGCCAAAGTGCTCAATACCGAAGCGCGTCTGACGGCATACATCGAGCATAAAAAACGGTTACCGTTTAATTATCAGGACTTGAGTACAGAGCAGCTTAAGAGAGAAAAACAGCAGTGTCTTGCACGCTATGAAGCGTATCACAATCCGGATGCACACGCATCGCTTTTACAAAAAGATACAGCAATAAGAAGATAATTTTACGCTTTTTCAAGTATACTGCGCTTCATGAAAAGAGTAATAGTATACGGAGACATCCACGGGTGTCTCGATGAATTGAAAGCACTGCGTGAAAAACTGCAAATCCAAAAAAACGATATCGAGATAAGCGTTGGAGACATTTTGAACAAAGGTCCCTATCTAGGGCATGATATGATTCGCTATGTACAGGAGCACCATATCTCCGTGATAATGGGAAACAACGAAGCCAAAGCGGCGAAACACTATTTAAAATACAGAAAAGAGGGTGTTTCGTTTCTGGAGACGCTCCGACCTTTTGAGAGTGCCACAGCGCTCAGTCTGCGGGAAGATGATTATCTTTTCTTAAAAGAGTTGCCGTACTTCATGAAGGTGAAAAACCTGACCATTTTACACGGCGGTATATTGCCCGGTATGGAACTCGATAAGCTTGATGCAGCCGGTAAAAAAGAGATTACGCTGATCCGCTATGTGGACAAAGCCCTCAATCCCATTCCCTGGAGTGACCAGAAAAACCGCTTTCGTTTCTGGAGTGAAATCTATGAAGGATATGAAGGGTTTATTGTTGCGGGGCACCACCCTTTTCCTGAGCCGAAAGTGGACAAGTATGCTATGGATATCGACACCGGGTGTGTGTACGGTGGAAAATTGACCGCAGCGGTATTTGAAGTGAATAAAAACAAAATCGATACTAAGCGTGTGAAACTGGTCAGCCAAAAAGCAAAACGCGATTACTGGCATGAATACCTTCATGGAGTCGAAAATGAAGAGGCTTAAAAACTGGGCAAGAACCACATTTTGTAAACCCAAAGATGTGATCTATCCAGAGAGTGAAGCGGAAATCATCGATCTGGTGAAAATATGCAATGAAAACCAAACTCCGATCAAAGTGGTCGGCAAAGCACACTCCTACAAC
>Ga0256831_1001945_pt1 | contig 10872 bp, 13 predicted proteins | sample 132544metaG_FD_189087 | JGI IMG/M metagenome (GOLD analysis project Ga0256831, IMG submission 189087) | Hydrothermal vent microbial communities from Lau Basin, Pacific Ocean - 132-544 | ecosystem: Environmental > Aquatic > Marine > Hydrothermal vents | place: Pacific Ocean: Lau Basin | collected... | reverse complement strand
TGTCTAATGCTAATTTTTTCAAAAATATTATTTGCTACAACTAATCCATTACCACATATAAATCTAAATACACCAGCTTGAATAATAAATGATGAAGTTCTATTATGGGAATTTGTCAAAACAATTTTAACCGCTTCTTCTTTTTCATTTAAAAAATCACTAATGTGTCTAAATCTAATGAGGTGTTTTTGATAACCTTGATTGTGAGATAATCTAACAAAACTCTCTTTTGCTTCAACAGGATACCAGCTACTGTTTCTAAACATCTCTACAACTTCAATAGTAGGAATAAAAGCATATTTTTCACTAACTTCAAACGATGGTGAAGTGGCAAATATGCTTGGTACTAAATTTTTTAATTTTCTATTGCTTAGAAGTTTCATTTTTTACCCTTTACACTTTTTACTGCATCAACAATAACTTCTGCTGTATCTACTACACCTTTGATTGTTTTAATCAGATTATACGCTTTTAAAAACATAATAACATCCTCTTGATGTAAGTTTTTTTCATTTATATATAACAACAAATTGAACGATTTTTCGCAGTGTTTTTGGTATTTTTTATAAAAATTTATAAAAAATGGTTATAATTTTTATTAGGGATGAAAAAAAGGGGAAGAAATGATAAAATATATTATAATAATAACTACTCTTTTAACATTGCTCTTCGCATTAGATTTAAAAAGGGAATGTCCTTATGAAATAAATAAATATTCAAATGCTAAAAAATATGTTCTTAGATTTGAAAATTACTTTGATGATTATGGATGTGACTTACTTCCTTTATATAATATACTCGATAAAATCAAAAAAGAATATATTTTAGATTATATAGATGAACATCCAGATGTTTTGCCATATTTAATTAAATTGTCAAAAAGATATCCTAAATTTTTAAAAATTTTAGCAAATAATAATGATTTTATAGATTTCCTAAAACAAACTCAATACGATAAAGAGTTCTTTAATAATGTTTTTTATCTATTAAAATTCGTCCCAATGTCAAAACTTTATCAAAACAAAGAATATCTAAAATACATTTATTTTGCAGCTTATAAAGCCACTTCTCCTCAAGAGGCATATAAATCATATTTGACATTAAAAAAGATACCAATAGAATTTATGAATTCTTTAATTGCTTCTTATGTTATTTTAAAAAGTCAGTTTCCAAATATTAAAAAAAATGAAATTGTTAAAGATTTTATAAAACTAAAATATAAACTTACATATAAAGAATTAAAACTTTTATGTAAATATAGTCCTGAATATTTAATCAGTTTTCTATACAATACAAAATATATTGATGATTTTGAAACATATCAAAAAGAAATGATTTTTATTTATAAAAAAGTGTTTGCAAAATATTCTTATAATGATAAACTGGTTTTAACGTTAATTTTCAATGTTGCTCCGTATTTAATTGAGCAAAAAGTAAATTTTACTCCAACCTTTAAAAGAGTAATTTCAGACTTTATAGGTTATGATTTATTGCCAATTTTATTAACGGATAAAAATAATATTGTAAACCCTTGCAATAATAATAACTATTTTGGAATTTTTTCTAATAATAATTTAAAAAAGCTTATAAATTTTGCTAATCAAGAAAATAGATTATATATAAAATATATGCAAGATGTTTCAAAAGTCAAAGGTAACCCAAAATATAAAGTATTTAATTTATTTGCTTTAGTAAATTTATATCATTTATATTATGGAACAGATGAATGGAAAATGATAAAAGGAATACTTCTGAGTAATTTATTTCCAAACAATTTAAAAAACATGGTGTCTAAAATAAATTTAGTATTAGATTTAGAAAAAATAGGATATTTTGAAACCTTGGCAAATACAAATGATTGGAATAAATTTGTTAGAGCAGAATCTGAAGATAAAAATAGTAAAAATACTCCAAAATATTTATATATATTATTTACATCGGTTGAAGCACAAAACTCTACTCCTTTTTTACAAGTATTATTAAAGAATCCTGAAGAAGCAAAAAATAAATTAAATAAACTTGCAAATTATTCTGTTGAAGAATTAGCTGAACATAGATTTACAGTTATTGAAAAAATAGAATATTACGTTGATACAACCGATAATATTGTAACAGGTATTGAGCTTGTAGTAGCAGTTGCATTAGCACCTGAAACTGGAGGTGCAAGTTTAGCTGGATTTGCAGCAATGAAAAGTTTACAAACAGCAGGGAAAAAAGTTTTAAAAGAATTTGCATTTACCGAAATAAAAAAAGCTACTAAAAAATTCAGTAAAAAAACTTTAAAATATTATACTAAAAAGTATACTAAGAATTTTTATAAAAAATACAACATTGATAAAATATCAAAGCATGTAGAAAATATTAGCGATACAACAGGAATGTTTGCTTTAGGTTTTGGTAGTGTAAGTTTGTTTCTTAAAGGTGCTGAATTCAAACAATTATGCAAAGGAGAATAGATGACAAAATATTTACTGGTATTACTTAGTGTTTCATTTCTTATGGCTTCAATTATTGATAATGTTTTATATAAAGTGATAAGAAAAAATGTAGCTAAAAAATCAAGTAGTGTAGTAACGAAAACTGTAAAAAGAATAGATAATTCATATTATATGAGAAAATTACTTAGAGATACTAAAATAAAAGTATATAAACCTATTGAAAAGTTAGCTATAAGTGCAACTTTGTTAGCAAAAAAAGGTGGAATGGTAGAAAATATTACAAAAAAATATCCTGTAAAAATGGTTAATTATTATTCTAAATATGGAGATGAATTTTTAAAAATCACTAATACAATGTTGCCTAAAATTGAAAATATAAAAATTCCTAAAAACTTAATAAAAAAATACAATATAACAAATTTAGACTTTTTATCAAATAAAGAAACAATTGCAAAAAGATTTTTAGATGTAATGAAATGGACAGGTAAAAAAGGTTATGAAATTTCAAAATCACTTTTAAAATATGCAAATAAACATAAATTCGCAGCTGCTGCTGGAATTGCCTTTGCTTGGTTTTTAGCCGACCCTCAAGGATTTAATGAAGAACTGAATAAATTTGGTGGTAACATTGAACAATTTTTAACTTCAATTATGAAAACAATGGGAGATACTATAGCAAATACTGTAAATAATTCAATAGATGCTATAACTTCATCACTAAGTAACATGGTAAATACAAAAAACATTCTGTTTTTATTGGCAATAGTGTTATTAATAACTTTATGGAAAATTAGAGGAATAATAGGAAAATATATTAATTTAAAAATATTACAAAAAGAAAAAAAGCTTGATGACGAAATAGAAGAAATTAAAACTAGGAGTAGATATGAGTAAAGCAGCTTATAATATTGTATTAATTGGGGCAAAGTCTACAGGAAAAACAGTTTATTTAACTGCTTTATATCTATTGCCTTTTATAAGAGTAACTGACGAAGAAACTTTAAAATATTTAAGGCCTCTAAAAAAGCAATTTGAAAAAAGAGAAATTCAAGCTACAAATGCCGGATATCAAGAATTGTTTTTTGAATATAAAAAAGATGATTTTAATTTAAGATTTCAAATAGACGATTATGATGGAAAGTTTGCTGAGCAATTTTCATCTGATGAGAATAAAGAACTCAAGAAAAAATTAGAAGAAAATATACAAAAAGCTGAAGGTATGATGTTTTTCTTACCTTATGAAAAAAATTTAGATATTCAAAAAGCTGAAAATATCAGAGAAGAAATAGATCTATTCATAGAAAAAGTTAAAGAATTATATCCTAATAGAAAAGAATTACCTATTCCCGTTGTTATTGCCGTAACGAAATGGGATAATTCCCCTGATTTTAAAACGTCTAATGAAAATGAAAAAGCAAAAGAATATATAGAAAGTAATGAAATATTAAAAAACATCAAAGATAAAATAGAAAACTTTTTTTCTAACGTTACACTTATTCCTGTTTCTTCATATGAAAAATATAATTTAGAAAAACCATTAGAATTTTGTTTTAGTAAAACATTTGAAGCGTGGGAAAAGAGAATAGAAGAACTTAAAAATGATAAATATAAATTATTATGCTTTTTAAAAAACATAAAAGATGATATCAAATTTTTCAAAGACGGTAAATATATTAAATTATATGAATCTTTAGAAAAAGAAATATTTGAAGAATTATTTAATAAATTTAAAATTGCTAATAACCTTGATGATTTTGAAAAAATTAATAATGAATATAAATTAGATAATGGAAAGTTTATAATTGATTGTTTAGAAAAACCTCATAGAACTGAAATATTAAAAATTAAAGAGAATTTATTATCGAAAAAGAAAAAAGAAAATCTTAAAAAAGCTTTTATTGGTATAGGTATTATTATTGTTATAGGAGTTGGGATTTATTTCTATCAGCAAAATAAAAATAAAAATATCCTTTATTCAGAAATAGGAACAACTTTTAAAGCAGGCAATTTTTCAAATACTTTGGAATTAATTGAAAAATATAAATCAAAATTTGGAAAAGATGATAAAAATTATGAAGAAGTAATTAAAATAGAAAACGAAGTTTATAGTAAATGCAAAAATGATATTAATAAAAAATTAGAAAAATTAAAAAAATTAACCTCTTTAAATAAACAAATTGAAATACTAAATTTAATTAAAAAAGAAGCTAAGTCGTGTAATATATCTTTACCAAATATGACTAATTTAAACAAACTATATGAAGATTATAATACGCTTCTTGAATTGATTAATCAAATTTCAGTTGATAATTTTGATGAAGAATTGGCTTCTCAGATTGCAACACTGCTTACTGAAATCAAAGATTATGATGAATTTAATAATATTTTTTCTTTATTAAACAAAAAAATTGAATCATTAGGTGATATTTTATTAAATTCTACTAATGCTGAAGATGGAGATAAAATACTGAAATTATTAAATTTCATTTCACAATTAAATATTAATAATCCAGAGCTTGTAGAAAAATTAAATAAAAAATATTCAGAATTAAAAAACATTTTAGCTTATGAAAACTTTAAAGACGAATTAGAAAATTTAGATTATCCTCAAGCCATCCAATACGTATCTGATAATTATCAATCTGTTTTTAATTTCAAAAAAAATGAAATAAGACAAATATTACAAAATAAATTAAATACTTATATTTCTAATATAATTGAAACTGCTCCAACAACTGTTTATAGTGAAACTGATTTGACTACTTTAAAACAAAAAATAGATGCAATTAATAATATTTTAAATCAGGAAGTTGATATAATAAATTATTACCCAACATTAAATAGTTCTCTTCAAGAAAAATTCAATGAATTACAAAACATTTATGATAAATATAATGGTGATGCAACAGTTGGATATATAGCGTTTAAAGCAGATAATGAAGAAAATGAACCTTTAGGTTTTAATTGTAATAGTATAGATAATCATAATGGTAATATTATTCTTTCAATAGGATATAAAACTTATAGATGGGATGAAGGAAGTAATTGTAGTGGTTTAACTATTAGTTGGAATATAAATGATTATTATAATGAAGGAAATTACGATGTTAAAGTAATAGAAAAAGATACTTTAAGTAAAGATGATGTGTATACCTCATATGTAATATTAGATAGGAATGATATTATCAATTTAATTAATGGTGGTGAAGTGGATAAAGATATAGGTAATGGTTATCATATAATTTTTAGAGGGGAATAATGAAAAATATTTATATTGTCAAACATTATTGGGATGAAAAAACATATGGAGCAACTATTGAACCTAAATGGTTGTTTTCAAAAAGTAATTTAAACAAAGAAGAATCAAAAATAAAAAAAATAATTGAATATTACACAGGGTTATCTAAATATAATGAATTGGCTTTGAACAAACCTAAATTTGAAAAATTTGAAGATATATATGTATATTTTTGTTATAAAGATAAAGACGACCCTGACCCAACAAATAATAGGAAAGTAACTGATATTACTTTTATTATTTCTTCTAAAAAATTAAAACATCCATGTGAATTGGTAAAAAAAAATAAATTTGTAATTTCATCCTCAAATTATTTTTTTTATGTTTTTGCTTTATTTATGCTTTTTTTAATAATTTGTTTTTTTTCATTTAAAAAACAATTTAATAATGAAATAACTCAAGTTGACAATCAAAATATACAATTAAATAACAAAACTATTGTAGAAAAAACTGAATCAACCTTAAAAACAAATAATGTTAAAAAAGAAAAAAAACAATTAAATAAAACTCAATTAATATGTCAAAAGTATCAAGCTGTTTTAAAAATAAGTCCTAAAAAATGCTACCAAAAATTTTTTTATGACATTTGTAAAAACAATTACAAAAACAGTTATAATAAATGGCTTGAGAAGCATATAACCTGCAAAAGAATGGTAAAAAATGTTAATAAAGATAAGGAGCTTAAAATTTCACCAAAAGAATTAAAAAATTTCATTAAAAGGTATCCTGATGAATAATTTACTAAATTATATTAAAACAAAAAAAACGGTTCTAACTTCTGGCTTATTAGTAATTTGTGGAAGTTTATGCTTTATTACGGGATGTTTTGTGTCCAATAAAAGCATAGCTAAAAATACTAATTATAAAAAAAATCAAAATATAACAAAGTTCAAATATAAAAATTTTGTTAGCGCTTGGAATAAAATTTTATTAGATAATCAATATTTTTTTACATTTAATACAAATAAACTATTATTACCTACTACTAATGACAAAGATGTTATTGATAAGTTAAATCAAATTTTTAATCCTGCAAGAATAAAAGCTCAAGTAGAAAAATATCAAAAAAACCTAACAAACGATGAACTGTTAAACATTCCTATTCAAGAATATATAAATTTTCTTCAAAAGTTAAATTTCAAGATAAACAGATTTAATGAAGATTTATCGGATAAAGATATTGAAAAATTAATATTATTTATGATGAATTCAGATTATAATTATTTAACATTTAAAACTATGCAACAATTAGCTTGGACTTATTCTTTTAAAAATTATTTTAAAGATAATATTAAAAACTTTTTAAAAAAAGGATTTAGCCGTAATTTAAAAAATTATCAAAAATATAAGTCTATAATGAATTTAAATTAATCAAGTCTGTACTAGTCACAACATCATCTGACAAACATACTTTCTTCCATTGATTTTTTGTAATGTTAGTTTTGATTCTCAGGCATTAGAGTCTCTTTATTTATATCAGGATTATAAAGAGTCTCTTTATTTGAGCAAGATGTTTGTGTTTTTTAAAACACTCCATTGGTGTTAAACCTTCAAGTTTTTTCCTTGATGTGTTCTATGACTATTATAATAATTTAAGCACTCATCTAAATCATTTTGCACCTCCTCAATAGATTCATATATCTTTTTCTAAAAGCTATTGCGTAAAATTCATCTTGTACAGTTTTATGAAATCTCTCACATATACCATTAGTTTGTGGAGATTTAGCTTTTGTATAAGTGTGTTCTATATCTTCTATTGTTAGATATAATTCATATTCGTGATGTTCTCTGTTGTCTTTATATTCAGTTCCTCTATCAGTAAGGATTCTAAGAAGTTTAACACCTCTTTCTTAATAAAAAGGCAATACTCTATCATTCAATAAATCAGCAGCAACTAAAGCATTTTTTCTACCGTATAGTTTACAGAATACTACTTTTGAATAAGTATCAATAAAGGTTTGCTGATAAATTTTTTCTACGCCTTTTATATATCCAACATAATATGTATCTTGTGCTCCAAGATAACCAGGAAACAATGTTTCAATCTCTACTCTTGCAAACTTTTCTTCTTTTGCTTTTTCTAATACTTTTACTTGTTCTTCTGTTAAAATTAAATTTTCTTTTGCAACTTTCTCTTCAAGAACTTTTAGTCTAAGTTTCATTGTATTTAGATTATGTCTAAGCCAAATGTTTCTAACACCTCTAGGAAAAATAAATATTCCTTTTTTCTTTAATTCATTTGAACATCTTATTTGTCCGTGAGCTGAATATTCTATTGCATAATTTATACAGCTTCTTCAATCTCAATAGAAACTCTGTTTTTTAAATCTGTATAAACTATCTCTGCTGTAACTAAATATTTTACATGCTCTTGATACATTACCTAACTCTTCTGCTAATTTTAAAAGTCCTAATTTATTTTTGATTATTTTATCTTGTGTATGTAAATTCATAACTCTTCCCTTTCTTGGGAAAAAGTATATCAACTTTTATTCTCTGCTGTCAGATTAAATAGTGTCTAGTTCAAGAATTATATGCTTAATCCTCTCTTCTATCTTTAGCTCTTTTGCATATTGTAATAGTTTTTCTTTCCCAACTATACGATATAAAGCTACTAAATCCCTAAAAGTAAAATAATTTTGCAAATATATCTTAACAAAAATATCTTCTCTAACTTCACTACCATCATTGACACTCCAAAAATAATCAGCATAAAATTTTGATTTATCGAATTTTATTATTTTCATTTTAAGGAAAAAATTTATAAATATCTTTTCTAGATAATATTCTTAAAAAGACAACTTGGTTATTAATATATTGAATGCCAACTCTATATTTACCTACTCTAATCCTATAAAAATTATCATATCCTTTTAATTTTTTTACATTTGGAATTTCTTGTAAATTTTCTGCTTTTTCTATAATAGCGAATAAATTTTTAATTTCTTCTGCTAATCTTTTATCATTAAGCTTTTTCAAATCTTTTAAAAAGCTTTTTTTTATTTCAAATTGCATTTGTTAAGTTCTTTAAGTACTTCATCTAAGGATATATTTTCATCATTAATATTTTGCATAAGAGTATTTCTAAGCCATTCATCTTCTAATGGTTCAACTATAAATTCAATAATATCATTAATAATTTCAGCTAATTCTTTAGCCTCTTTTGTATTTTGGGTTTCAAGTTTATCTAAAATATCCTCTAAATTTTCAGCAAAAGAAAGAAGCTCTTTTTTGTTTTCAATAATTTCATCTTTTGGTAGTGATTTAATAATATCTCTTATGATTTCAGCTTTGCCTAAAAGTTTTGAATATCCCCCATCTAAGCTAAATTTAAAACTTTTTTGAGGGTCTATTTTTAAAGTCATAAGTTTCCTTTTAAATATTCTAACACTATTATAGCACATTTAACTATTCAAAAACTCTTCCCACCATTTAAGAAGCTCTCTTCTCTCATCTAAAAAATCTGTCCTTAAATATGCCTGAGTCACCTTAGTCCCTATTTTGTGGTGAAGTTGAGATTCTATTACGTCAAAAGGAAATTTATGCGTTTAGTCTCCATACATAACCTGTTTTTGTTTTATATAAAGCAAGTCCACTTATACTATAATCACTTATTGTTTTATTATCTTTTTGTAATTTCTTTTTAAACTCTTTTTCATTTAATACCTTTCTCACCCCTCAATGCCTCACTTACCATTTCATAAATAATATTTGCAAAAAGTTTGATAGTGTTAGCTTCGCTAAATAGTTTTTCTGCAATTTTTTGATGGGTATCAAAATTTTCAACAACTGCTGTTTTAACGGTATCTTCAAATCCGCCTATTAGTGCGTGGTCTTTTGAATTATTTTTGACTTTATAAATTTGCAATGCTCCATATGAAAGCTGATAAATTCTGATGAGTCATATATTGCCTTTTTGTTTTAGAAATTTTTAATTTGTAAAAGTTTTTATTATTTTTTAATTCTTTATAAAGAATATTTCTTATGAAGAGTCTTTAAATCCAATTTTCTTTGATAGCTTAATTAGCTTATTAATATCTTCTTTAATTTTATAATACTCAGAATCTACTCCTTTGTTTTCAAATAAAAAATGCAAAACTTTATCTTTTCCAGGAGAGAGTCTATACATACTTACCATTGCCTTTTTATCGCACATCACTACTGCATAAGGATGGAATCCATTATGAATAAAAATTTCCATAATGTGATGTTTTGAGGATAACTTATAAATACTTTTAAGCTCATTAAAAATTACATCTTTTATTTTATTCTCATAATATTTTTCATCCGTTTTTTGATTTCTTTTTGTAAGAAATTTTACAAAATCTGAAGTTGGATTTAACAAAATAAATATTGTTTTTCCGGGTTTTTTTACTCTTTCTTTTAGCTCTTCATTATATTTTCTTAAAAAATTTTTTCCATCATTCATTACAATAATTAAATTATTAGTATTTTTTAAATCTTTTTTATATTTATCTTCATTAAAAAATTCATAATCAATATCAACTAATCCAATATTTTGCAATTTGTTATATAAAGGAAAATAATCAAATATAAATCTACTCTCTATAGTTTGATAAAACACTTCATAAATCAAAATCACTATTCCCGCACTTGCAATTGCAATAAATAAATTTTTCCAAAAAATATTTTGAATATATATATACAATACAAATGCAATTAAAATAATGATTATAGATAGTGCCCCTCTTAAATACCTTCTTAAAAAATTTTTGTCCATTCTCCTCTCTTTTAAAAAATTATTAATATTATAATAAATTTGGTATAAATTTATACATTTAAATCAAGGAAAAAAATTGTACAGCTTCAAAAAATTAATAAAAGAGATAAAAAAATATAAAAAAGAGTTTATTTTAGCTCAAATTATTGCAGTATTAGCTACGCTAATATCTGTGCCAATTCCTCTTTTTATGCCGCTTTTAATTGATGAAGTACTGCTTAATAAAGGTGGCAAATGGATAGAGATAATTAATTATTTTTTTCACAATTGCAATACTCTTTGTTATGTAATAGTAACGTTAATAGTTGTAATAGTTTTAAGAGCTCTTTTTGTAGCTCTTAACATTCTTCAAACTTATTTTTTTGAAAAAATCACAAAAGATATCACTTTTAAGA
>Ga0256831_1001943_pt1 | contig 10881 bp, 4 predicted proteins | sample 132544metaG_FD_189087 | JGI IMG/M metagenome (GOLD analysis project Ga0256831, IMG submission 189087) | Hydrothermal vent microbial communities from Lau Basin, Pacific Ocean - 132-544 | ecosystem: Environmental > Aquatic > Marine > Hydrothermal vents | place: Pacific Ocean: Lau Basin | collected... | reverse complement strand
ATATAATATATTGGTCTGAATAATCTCTAGATATTCATTTTTTTTTATAATTAATAAATACCGAATTTTTGATTTTGTTGGTAATAATGGTTTGTATACATTTGTAAAACAGAAGCGCAAAAAATACTTTTATTTGTTTTACTCAATTTTACAATATAGAGGTATAAGAGGCTTTTGATTTTAGTAACCGATGACATAATTTATTAACCAAAAACTCGAAAATATGAAAATATTAAAAATAAAATTTACCGAATAGAAGTTAAGACCTATTAATTTTTAATCGGGTTGTCTATGTATGTATATTTACAAACAAGACAATTAGTCAAATCCGAGTTTGTGTTTATTACTTATGTGATTGAAAGCGCAAATACTACATTTAGATATTATATAGCACTATAATCTTGTATCGAAGATAGTGTTGATGGATAGAATCACTTTTCTGGATATTTAGCGAATGATTGGATAAGTCAAAGGACTTTTTCAGAATACTAGACTTATGTGTAATACAAAAAAAGGAAAACGAAATTATCCTTTTATTTAATGAACAAAAATGAATTAAAAATTTAGAATTTTTTTAACCCAAAAACTCAGTTTTATGAAAAAATTATTATTATTATTTTCTTTTGCATTGACCATAAACTTTGCTGTAGGGCAAGGTTCAATGGCTTGTAATAAGAATGTCCAAGTTTCAGTTGATGATCAATGTGCAGCATTGATAGATCCTGATATGATCTTGGAAGGAACGTATGCTGACTATAGTGCTTACGAAGTCAGAATTTATAACACAATGCCAAACCCGATAAATTCTCCAGGGACAGTAGCAAATCCCGTAAAACCGGGGAATTACATTGTTGGTATATTTGAAACAGCAACAGGAAACAACTGTTGGGGAAGGATTATCGTATTGGACAAATTGCCTCCAACCGTAGAGTGCGAGTGTCCTGAAGGAGGAGCATTACCGAAAGGATCGGTATTTACCAGTCCATTTGCAGAATCATTTTCTGCTACCGATGAGTCAGCAGAGATACCTGCCGATTGTGCTGCATTGGCAGCAGCATTGGGCTTGGAAAACGGAAATCACTATTATGATGTTTATGCAATTACTGTAACATCTCCAGGTATTTATACATTTACCGGTAGTGATGATAACCACAAGTTATTAATAGGGGTGTTGGATCAAGAATTTGATGCAAACAGTTCTTGCGCAGATTTGGTGCCACATATTATCGGTCAATTTGACGAAGATAACCAAGGAGCATATGACGGAAGCGTTGCTTTGAATACAGCTACTACTTATTATGTAGTATTATCCGATTTGGATGCTGATTATGAAGGAAACTATGTTTTTAGTATAGCTACACCTCAAGGAGCTGATGTGACGATGGCAGAAGCATTTTACAATTCTGAATGTGTTTATGGAGGATGCTTTGAAGAAGGGGTGAACTATAATTTTCCTCTTGCAACAGCAAGCGATAATTGTAGTGCAACACTAACATGGACTCAGACCGTTGAGGATGGTCCTGATTGTGGAACATACATTGTAAAAAGGGTGTACACTGCAACAGATAATGCAGGCATGACAGCAACATGTACATCAGACTACTTCTTTAAGGGAGTTGATATCAACAATCTTGAATGGCCTAGAAACTGGGATGGTCTTCCCGGAAATCATGATATGATAGAATGTAGTGCAGGATATTTAGTAGATGCAGCCGGAAACCCAAGTCCTACTTATACAGGTTATCCAAGTGGCTACAACAATGCTTGTGGTACGATAGAAGTGTTTTATACAGATAGAGTATATACAAAGGCTGATGGAGTGCCTTGTGGAACAAAAATATTGAGATATTGGACTTTGGTAGACGATTGTACAGGTATAGTTTATGAAAATACACAGATCATAAGGATTACAGATACTACAGCACCTACCTTCCTAGATCCTATTGATATTACAGCTAAAACAAAAGCTTATGAATGTAATGCTAATGTACCGGTACCTCCTCTACATCATTTGAATGATAACTGTGATTCAAATCCTGTATGGTGGGTTACTTCAACTGAAGGTATAGTAGTTGGTGATGCAAATCATAATGGTGTAGTTGATGCAGGTGAAAATTGGTTTGTTAACAATTTACCATTGGGAGATTACAAAATATGTTACCACGTATCTGATGATTGCGGAAATGAAGATGTGAGTTGTGTGAATGTTACAGTATTTGATGGAGTACCACCAATTCCTGTATGTGAGCAACACAAGCAAGTGAGTATTACAGCTATGGGAAATGCAAAAGTATTTGCACATAGTTTTGATTCAGGATCATTTGATAATTGTAATCCTGTTTACTTCAAAGTATTGAGAGTAAATGATGATTTGGATTATGACGGAGGGTGTTCAGATCTTAACGGAGATGACAAACCAGCAACCCAAGCAATTGATGTATGGTATGATGATGAAGTATTTTTCTGTTGTGAAGATGTCGGTAATGGTGTGATGGTATCATTAAGAGTATTTGATCAAGATCCTGGCAATGGACCTGTTGATCCATACAGAATGAGAGAAAATGGTGATTTATATGGTCACTATAATGACTGTTGGAGTATAGTTAATCTAGAATGTAAGATTCCACCAGTATTGGATTGTCCACCTGTTTCAGTTACTTGTGAAGAAAGTTTAGATCCTGATGTAAACACAAAACTTAAACCAAATGTGATAAGCGTTTGCGGATATGAATTGCAGTATTCAGATAGAAGAGATTTGGGTGTATGCGGAGCAAGAATAGTAAGAACTTGGACTGCTACCGGGTGTAGTAAAACAACTACATGTAGACAGAGAATTACAGTTGAATCAGCAGAACCTTTTGATCCTTGTTCAATCGTTTTCCCAAGAGATGTGAGAGCAGATTGCTCTAATGAATTAAGCGATGGAGGAGAGCCATCTTGGGACGAAAATCCATGTAATGTAGTTACAGCGGAAATAGTTAAAGAAGACACTTTTAGATTTGTAGATGGTGCTTGTTATAAAATTGTTAGAGAGTGGGCAGTTGTAGATTGGTGTGTATATGAAGCAAATACCGGAGCTGAATTCAATGTAGATCATATTATTGGAAGAAGACTTGATTGTAAAAATCTTGTTGAAGACGGATATTACAGATATACACAAGTTTTGATGGTAACAGATTCTCAGACTCCTGAGATTCAGGTGGAAGATCAATGTTTTGCATCGACAGATTGCTATGCATATGATCTTAAAGTACCTGCTCATGCGACAGATTCTTGTAATGTTTCACAGAAATTTAACTGGAAATATATCGTGACAAATATGGATACTTGGGAGACTATTCAGTATTCATACAATTATACACCAAAACCTGCTCAAGGGGTAAAGGGAAACAAAAATAGAGATAATCTTGATAATACAGCAGATGCATATCTAGTATTGCTTGATCCACTACCTGTAGGTAATTACAGAGTTACATGGACAGTTGGTGATGGTTGTGGTAACGCAACAAGCAAGAATCAATTCTTTACAGTAGCTGATAAGAAGCCACCTACTCCATTATTAGTTGATTTGGCAACAGCAGTTATGACAAATGGTATGGTAGAATTGACAGCGAGATCTTTTGACAAAGGTGGTTGTGGTAACGGATGTTTATCATCTTACGATAACTGTACACCTAAAACAGGATTGTATTTTACCTTTTCACCATTTTTGCCAAAGTTTGAAATTGAGCCATTGAAATGGGAACACCAATTGAGTCAATACGGCATGAATTTCTTTGATCCTGCAACCGGTTTGATAAGTACTTTTGCAGCATATGCAAACGGTGATGCCGATGCATGGATTGCAGCAAGCCATACTTCACAGAGAAGATATTTGTGTGATTATGTGCAAAATGCAAATTACACAAAAACAATCCAAGTATATGTTTGGGATGTATTTGCTAACAATAATTCATGTGATGATGGAAATTATGACTTTGCAAGTGTAGAGATTAATTTCAATCACTGTGCTACTGATCCTCATCCTTTAGTATCAGGTACAGTAACAATGGATGGAGAGTTATTTAAGGGAATGAAAATGACTGCTACAAGTACTGAGAACAAGAGTGATGTAATGACAAATGAAAATGGTGTATTTACTTTTAGCTTAGGAGACGATAATTATACTATTTCCGGAGCAAGAGATATAGATTATTTAAATGGAATTACAACTTTGGATATAGTATTGATTCAAAAACATTTGTTGGGAATCAAAGATATTACTGATCCTTATCATTTGATAGCAGCTGATGTTAATAAGAGTGGTTCTGTAACTGCTTCAGATATATTGCAATTGAGAAAATTGATTTTAGGAAAAACAACAGAGTTCAAAAATAACTCTTGGGTTGCGATATCCTCAGATTATCAATTTACTAATCCTAAGAAAGCTTATGCTGAGTTAGAGAATGCAAGTAAAAAGAAGATAACTGTAAACAATGCCAGTATTACCAATTTAGACTTTAAAGCTCTAAAAATTGGAGATATAAACGGTAGCGCAAACAAACTTGAAAGTAGAAGTGCAAATACTGTCAAACTAGTGCTTGACAATGTGAAAACAACTGAGAATGAAATGGTGGAAATACCATTCTATGCCAAAGACTTCAACAATGTGTATGGTCTTCAATTTACTATGGATATATCCAACTCTGATATCGAAGATATTACACCCGGAGCTATTAATGTAGATAAATCTAATGCTAATTTGGTAAACAATCAATTGGTATTAAGTTGGGACAATGCGCAAGGGGCAAATGTAAAAGACGGAGAAGTCTTGTTCACTATCACAATTAAAGCAAGTGCCAATAATAGTCTTAAAGGTATCTTGAATATCAGTGATAAAATTGCAAGAGCAGAAGCATACACAGGTTCAGACCTAGAAGTTAATTCTATATCACTTGAATTTAGAAATGAAGATAATGTGTATACATTGTATCAAAATGAACCAAACCCATTTGCAAATAAAACAGTAATTGGATTTGATCTTCCTAAAGCTTCAGATTACACAATGACAATTTACGATGTTACAGGAAAAATCGTAAAAGTATATAATGAATATGGAAATACCGGATACAATAAACTTGAGATTTCTAATAAGGAACTCAATGTAGCAGGAGTATTGTACTATAGATTAGAATCCGGAGATTATACTGCTACTAGAAAGATGATTATGATCAAATAATCATTCATCGTAGCCGAATAAAATCGGTTTTTGGGATGGCCTCTCTTCTGCAAAGAAGAGGGGCTTTTTCTTATTTTCTTATTTTTATCGATTGTTTTTAAGAATTTGTATATTTAAAATTGATTTATTTGAGTTAAATTTATAATTTTGTTACAAATATCATAAGTAGGATGAATAAATTTGAATTTAAATCATATAATAAAACGAATAGTTGGCTTGGATTAATACTGGTCTTTATTGTGGTTTTCATTATATATTTAATTATACAAAGTATATACAAATTGTTTTTGGTTCTCGCACCTGTATTTATTGTTTTAGCGGCAATATTGGATTATAGAGTATTGATGAAATTTGGAATTGTAATCTATGAATTACTCCGGTATAGGACATTATTAGGTATTCTTGCTGTTATTTTTACAATTTTAGGCTTTCCGTTTGTTTCAGCTGCATTGTTTTTTAATGCTTTTATGAATTTTAAAACCAAAAGAAAAGACAAGAAAAAGTATATCGATTATGAAGAAGTCAAAGATAAAGATGCCGATATTTTGGATCTTGATGAATTCAAAAAGGTCAAAGTCAATAATTATGAAGACCTTTTTGAGTGATTTTTAATGCTATGGCCTTGCTAATATTTTATCTTGTTTCACTTATAATTTCACTTTTATATTTTTCCTTAATGCTTTATTATTGGTATTATTGGAATAAAACTGAGCCGGATAAAAATTTTGGGCTTAATAGTTACCCTTTTATTTCAGTCATAATTATCGGTAGGAATGAAGAAAATAATCTATTGAGTTGTATCGATAGTATTGCCAATAATAACTATCCTAAAACTTTGTTTGAAATAATATATATAGACGATTATTCGACTGATAAATCCTTGAAAATTTTAAATGATGTTAAATACAAAAATTTTAGTTTCTATGAGTTAAAAGACTTTCTTGATGAAGAAAATATAAACAACTATAAGAAAAAAGCAGTAGAAATAGCAGTTTCCAAAGCTCAGGGTGAGATTATTTTACAAACGGATGCAGATACATTTGTCGGGAAAGATTGGATATTATCACATGCAATGAAATATGAAGACAAAAATAATAGATTTGTTACAGGTCCTGTCTTTTTTAAATCCGATAATTCCACCTTACAGCAATTTCAAAAATATGATTTACTGACGACAATGGGGGTAACGTGTGCGGGCATAAATTCGGGATTGCATTATATGGCAAATGGGGCAAATATGAGTTTTAGAAAAGAAGTTTATTCTTCCCCGACTCCTGATTTTGCCTCTGGAGATGATATGTTTTTAGCACAGACCATTGAGAAAAATTATCCGGATTCCATCAGTTTTTTAAAAAATCTGGATGGAGTAGTTTATACTTTTCCGGAAAAAACACTATCTGATTTTATCAGGCAAAGATTGCGTTGGGCTACAAAAACAAAAGGATATGATAGTTTGGCAATGAAATCAGTAATAACATTGATTTTTCTTATGAATTTTATCGTATTATCCAATATATTACTAATCTTGTTTTGGGGGTATAATCAAATCTATTTTACATTGTTTTTGCTTATCTTTAAATTATTAGTAGATATATTGTTCATCAAATCGGTAGCCAAGTTTTTTGAAGAAAAAATCAACTACCTTAGTTTGATACTTTCCTTGTTGAGATATCCTTTTTACATTGTATTTATAGGTACTTTGAGTTTATTTGTTAGCAAATACAAGTGGAAATCAAGAGCGGTAAGATAATATGCTGATGTTAGAACCCACCTCCACTTCTCCCTTCCCTTTGTGAGGGAAGGGCCGGGGATAGGTGCTAAAACCGGAATCAATTCTCTCATGAGAAAGCTTTCGTCATTACACTTGTTAAAAGATATGTCATAACGAAAGCCTTAGTAAGGGAAGGGAGTCGTATAGGTAGTTAATATGCATATTTTCAATAACTTTTTCTTCTGCGATGAAAAGTTAGTTATTTGGTTTTACTGAAATAAAGTTTCAAAATTCGGATTATCTCTGTTTTATGATTTTCCCTATATAATTGTTTAGATTATTGTGAATTTTTACAATAAAGATGCCATCATTGAATTTTGTTAAATCAACAGAGGTAAATCCTCCAGTGATATTTTTTGACATCAATTTTTGACCACTTAAGTTGAAAATTTCAAAATTGAAGTTTCCTGTCTTATCAATATTGATATTTACGGAATTTGATGCCGGATTTGGAAATAATTGAATTTTATTTGCAAATAGTTCATCAACTTTGACCTTTTCATCGCTCTCGAAATTAAATGCAGTAATTCCAATCGCACCACCTTCACCATCTATAACAGTAAAATAGAATTTATCAGAAACTTTTTCATTACCCGGATACAACACAGAAATTAAACCATTATTGATATCTTCTTGAGTAAATCTGTCACCGATAAATAGTTGAGCATTACCCTTAAACAATGAACACAATGAAGGTGTATTTACAATAGTAAATATTAAATCACTCGCAGAATTATTAGCATCTGTAGCTTTTAGATAATCAGAATTTATAGTCCAAGGTTTGTTATAAGGAATTTTCAATAAATTATTATTTACTAAAACCGGATTTATTAAATCAATTTTAGCACAAACATTTAGTGAGAATCTTTTTAAAGTACCGCTTTGTTGATACTTATTGTCTGATATTATTAGCTTCCATTCTCCTTTTCCATTTTTGCCATTCAGTATTGAAAGGGGAGAGTCTGGTCTAAATATACCTGAAGGTGGAGATTTGACCTTATAATAAGCTTGATCGTTAAATGCCATATTGAAAGGTCCTTGATAATTGAAAGGCTTTGGACTAAACAATAGCACAGTATCATAATTAGGTGCAATCAAAGAAGCTGATATTTCCCTGAATCTAGTATGACTACCGGATATTCTAACGCTTACATCGGTAATCGTTATATCATCATCAATAAATATAGAAGAGTGCATTAGCTCAGATGATTTTATTTGTCTTGGCACTTCATCTGAAATATAATCTTTGCAATCTGTTGCGAAAGTAGAGAAAGTATAAAGTGTATCAGGACTTATAATACCACAGTTATTTCCATACTCAAGTTTCCAATAATACAAAGTAGAATATTCTAATAATTCTGTCGGTTGATAAAATGTATCCGTAATATAGTTACGAACAAAAGTTTTCTCTTCAGGAAATGAAGGATCTGGAGAAATATATAGGTTTACATAATCGTAAGCAACATCTTTTTCCCATATGAAAACGGAATTTTGAGCTTGACCGGTACTTCCGACTTCTGGACTAATTATATTTATATCTTTATATGAATTGGAATAGATATCCCAAGTAATTGGTCTTTTTACCGTATCTCCTTTAGTTGAAATTCCAAGTACATATACTTCTGAATAACCGTCTTTTTTGACATTATCAAAATTGAATTCAATAATAGCGGTTTCTCCGGTCTTAATAATTTCAGGTGACACCTTGTATTTTGCATTATCAGGTAATCCAATTACTTTAAACTTAATAGAATCTTCATATCCATTAAAACCCCTTGTAGAGATCTTTGAACTAACAGAATAAGGCAAACACAACTTACCTGAGATTTCATCTAGATCAAACAAAAAGTTTGTATCTTCTCTTTCCCTGATTTTTAGATTGTAATTACAGATATCGAAGAATATATTGTTGGACGCTTTTACCATTAATCTGGCATTCGATGTGATGGTATCAGGCATATAGACCAATTCTTCTCCGTCATTGGTCGTTTTGTATTTCAAAGTGTAAGGGTAAGTATAACCTTTGTCAAGAGACAAGAGAATATCTACATTTTGACAATTGACTTTTTCATTATCAGTATTTGCTACATCCCATTTTACTGTTAAAGAATCACCGGTTCTGAATTTCAAAAAATTGTTTGGGTAGCTTACTAAAAATGGACCTGAACTAGAATCAGCTTTAAAACTCATATCCACCCAATCTGTACCACCTGCAACTTCGTGATTGTCTCTGGCAATAAATCTAAAATTAAGATCTCTTTCATATGAAGGCAATAATTCTGAATTATTGCTTTGATTATACAATAGATCATATAAGTTAGGAAAATATCTTACCGGACTATCAGATACTTCTCTGGCAGTAAAAATAGGGGCGTTTCCCTCCGGATGTCCAATAAGAGATTGAGGTCCTACATCCATTTGTTCCCATGAATAAACTAAGTTATCTCCATCGCAATCATATGCGCTACCTTCCAAAACAAATGGTGTCTGAATTGGTATATAAAAGCCGTTGTTATAATCTATACTGACTTCAGGAGCTGTATTATCAGAGGATATTTTTTCTGCACATTTTCTACCTCCTCCTTCTCTGGAATAATATTTTATTTGCTGAATAGAGAAAGAATGAAATGTTTCAAGACATTTGTAATCAACATTGTTGGGACCACAAAGTCCACAATATGCCATTATCGTAGTACCTCCACCCGGTTCAAATCCTGAACCTGATTCATTTCCACTACAATTATTAAATGTGTGTGCGGCACTAAACTGATGTCCCATTTCATGGCAAGTGACATTTGTGATGATATAATTCAAATCGCTTGAATAATGACATGTCACTCCCATTGCTTTAAATGTTTGACATACAGCTGCAAGTCTGGCAATACCTCCAACATCTGTACAACTATTGGTAAAAATATGACCTATGTCATAAGAATTCATGCCTATAGTATTATTGACTGCATCAAAATTTTCACCCAATAAAGCTCCTCCTATAGTAGGATTCTTATAGGGATCAGTATCAGGATCAAGCCATATCAATTTGTCATTATCATCTATAAGATTGAGATGAATAGCAAATTCATTTTCATATATTTGATTGATTCTATTGACAGAAGTGACCATATCTGACAGTGCTGCTTCTTTAGTGCCTCCATGTTTTTGTCCCCATTCACCTGTACAAGCCAGTGCCAATCTATAATTGTATTGTCTCACTGAGTCACAAGCTGAAGCATCTCTGAAATCCAATAGTTCATCAGGAAAATTTATTTCGGTTAGATTTGTACTGTCATTAAAAATAATCTCATCAGAATCAAGTCCACAGTTTAGATTTATATCACTAATATCAACTTTATAATTACTGGTATAATAACTAATATAATAATTCTTGACACCACTTGCATATGGGTCGATATAGATATTTCCTTTTTTATTATAAATTGAAGCAAAAAATCCTTTTGAACCAATATTAAATCTGATATTTATTTTTTTATCATCATGTGCTATTCCCTTGTAAGATCTTATATTTGGATATTTTTCAGCAAGCTTACTCATCATTACAGGAGATTTCACAACATCAAAGAGCATATTGCTGCCATCAGGCATGGGAATATATACGGGAATTGACTTTTTCTCTTTGTTAAACTGTTTAGGAGCTTTTTTTAGATAATTCATCAGCGCCTTCATATCTAAATGATAAGTTGAATAATCTATAGGAATTACTCCTCTCTCCGCATCTCTATCCAAAATGATGGAGTTTTCGTCTACAACTCTCCAAAATTTTTGAGCGGAAAGATTGATTACAAATAAAATAAAAAATACAGGTAAGATTTTTCTCATAATACTTTAATATTTTTGGGATTTATAAAATAGCTAAATCCAATTATACAAATAC
>Ga0256831_1001942_pt1 | contig 10882 bp, 11 predicted proteins | sample 132544metaG_FD_189087 | JGI IMG/M metagenome (GOLD analysis project Ga0256831, IMG submission 189087) | Hydrothermal vent microbial communities from Lau Basin, Pacific Ocean - 132-544 | ecosystem: Environmental > Aquatic > Marine > Hydrothermal vents | place: Pacific Ocean: Lau Basin | collected... | reverse complement strand
GCTACCCGTGTCGCTGGTGCTTGTATCGCCTGTGGCGGCGGTGCTTCGATCCCTTGTCTCGGGGCCACTGCTATCAGTGCTTGTCCTAGGCGTTTTCACCCTGTTCCTCCTCATCACGATGAGCGTCTACTCCGTCATAGAGGCCCTATACCCCAGGTACAGGGTTGACCTGGCGTTTAAGCCTCTGATACTCGCATCCGTGATACCGCTTATCGGGCTCGTTATGGGGTGGCTTGGTTGGTAGATTTCTGGAGGAGAAACATCGAGGATCTGGGGAGAGAAGAGGTAGTGGGGATTATCGATAGAGAGCTCCACGGCCTCTACACCGAAAAGTACGGCCCTACAAAGGATCTAATCATATACCTCGCACCGAGGGAGAACATAAGGGAGATAATCAGGCGGCTGATGACGTTCTCCTACACGAGGCTGAGCGTGATCGTGGGGAACGACGAGAGGTACTTCAGACGAGACTTCTCGCTGACATACATAGTGGCGTTCGACAAGCAGAACCTCTACATAGGCGTCAGGGCGTATCTGCCCGAACACGACCCAGAAATCCAGAGCATAGCGGACATGGTTAAGGCGGCCTGGTGGAATGAGAGGGAGAATAGGGATCTCTACGGAATAGAGTTCGTCGGGCTGAAGGATAAGCGCAAGCTAGTGTTGCCCGAGTACTGGCCCGACGACGCCCACCCGTGGAGGAAGGACCACCCCTACAATAAGCCTGTGATGGACTGGAGGGAGGGGCTCCCCGACTACAAGCCCGTCGGGCGCCACGAGGATCTTGACGTGATAGGGATGGGGCCCTACCATATGATCAACGACGAGCCGATACACTGGAGGCTATACGTGAAGGGCGAAATAATAGTTGATGCGGAGCACAGGGGCTTCCATAACTGGAGGGGGATCGAGAAGATAGCTGAGGGGAGGCTAACATATAACCAGATACCATTCATAGCTGAGAGGATATGCGGGATATGCGGGTTCACCCACGCGACATCCTACGTGCAGGCTATCGAGTCCCTGGCCGGCATAGATATCCCTGACCGGGCAAGGTATATCAGGAGCCTCATGCTCGAGATCGAGAGGATCGAGAGCCACCTCCTATGGGTAGGGATCGCCTGCCACATACTGGGCTTCGACACGGGCTTCATGCTGTCGTGGAAGATCCGCGAGCACATCATGCACTTGGCCGAGATCCTGACAGGTAACAGGAAAACATATGGAATGGACATTGTCGGCGGCGTCCGGAGGGACGTGCTGGGAGACAGGCTGGCCAAGGCGAGGGACTCGGTGAAGAAGATCAGGTACGAGTACAGGGAGCTCTACAACATGCTGGTGAACAACTCGATACTCGTCAAGAGGACGCGTGGCGTGGGAGTGCTCCCGAGGGATACGGCTATAAGCTACGGCGTCGTAGGCCCTGTCGCGAGGGCCACCGGGCTCGACATAGATGTTAGGAGAGACCACCCCTATGCGGCCTACAAGGAGCTCAGCTTCGACGTCCCCGTGTACAGCGAGGGGGATGTCCTGGCAATAACGCTTGTCCGGCTCGACGAGGTATTCGAGTCCCTCGACCTAATCGAGCAGATCCTTGATGCCCTGCCGGGAGGCCCACTGGCAGCGGACGTGAAGGGTATCCCGGAGAACAAGGAGGCTGTAGGCGTTGTCGAGGCGCCCAGGGGCGAGGACATACACTATGTTAGGAGCGGCCTATACAATAAGATCCAGAGATGGAGGGTTAGGGCCCCCAGCTACGCCAACATACCGCCGGTCAAGGAGATGCTCATCGGGTACAGGCTCGCCGACGCACCGATAATATACGCCTCGGTCGACCCCTGCCTAGCATGTACGGAGAGGTACCTGGTTATAGACGTCGATACAGGCTCGAAGAAGATCATGACAGACGACGAGCTGAGGGCTAAGTCCAGAAAACTATCCTCAAGGATAGGGTGAGGGGCCGTGGCGAAGTACTTTGAGAAGACCGATAAATGGGTAGTCACGTTCAGGTACCCGCTAGAACCCCTCGAGCCCCCGAGGGAGCTGAGGGGTAAGCCGGAGATAAACCCCGACCTCTGCATCGGCTGCGGCGCATGCGCGGAGGCGTGCCCGCCAAACGCTATAACGAAGGAGATCGACTACCGGGAGGGATACGCGAGGATAAGGATCTTCTACGGTAGATGCATCTACTGCGGCAGGTGCTGGGAGGTATGCCCCGAGGGAGCCATAGTTCTCACCAACATATTCGAGATGGCCACGCCGTCGAAGGATGACCTGATCTACGAGGTCAACCTAGAGCTCCACACATGCTCCCGGTGCGGCAGGTACACGGAGTTCACCGAGAGACAGATCCACAGAGCATACACTTTGCTGACAAGAATACCCAGGGAGAGGAGAAAAGAGCTTCTAGACAGGATGTTCCTCTGCCGGGACTGTAGAAGACAGGTTTTCTCGCACGACGCACTACGTAGTAGGAGGACTGATAAGTATGGGAGGGCGTCCCAGACCCCGTTTTAGGAGCGTATGGGTATTCCACGTAGATGCCAGCGCCTGTAATGGATGCGATATCGAGGTACTCGACGTCCTGACGCCGTTCTACGATGTCGAGAGGTTCGGCGTGAAGCTCGTGCCCACGCCTAGGCAGGCGGATGCACTGCTTGTAAGCGGCTCGGTGAACAGGCAGGCCGTGATAGGGTTGAAGAGAGTATACGAGGCGATGCCGCCCAAACCAAGAATAGTCGCCGCTGTAGGGGCGTGCGCTATCGCCGGGGGGATCTTCTACGACAGCCTGGCTGTGTACGGCGGGGTCGACAAGATAATCCCCGTACACATATACATACCCGGCTGCCCGCCCAGGCCCGAAGCAATACTTTTCGGGCTCGGCCAGCTGCTCGGCCTAGTTAACAAGAAGATCGAGGCGAAGATACTCTATCCGAGAAGACACGTCCTAGACCGCAGATACGGCGTGCTCTTCAACGAGAGGCTCTACAAGGATCTGAGATACTATCTTACAAGGTATGTGGGCTACTATGACCGGGACTACATACTGGACGATCTGCTCGAGATAATAAATAGCTCGAGAACAGTAGAGGAGCTCAGAGAGAAGATCATGGATAAGGCCTCGAGGCTTAAAGACCCCCGGCTCAGAGAAGTATACAGCATAGCCGGTGGATACATAGTCGAGAAGATCAAGGGGGAGACGGGGACTGTACAGGGTAAGCATAGAGTACAGGTATAAGAGGCACAAGCTATCGGCAGAGACCAGGCACTACGAGGTATTGTTCGGCATAGTCGAGCCCCTAGGGGAGTACGATGACGGGCTGGTCTACGAAGCGATCAGTAGGTGCATCGGCCAGGAATACGGGGACAAGGTCATGGAGCGCATAAGGCTCGGAAAGAATATCAGAATATACATTAGCGGCGAGGATCTAGGGAAGATACTTGCCGCACTAGGCCGGGAGGACTGGAAGCCAGTGCCCGGGGAATACGACTACGTCCTCGTGCTGGAGCACCTAGATTGATAGCGGGAATATGCAGAGCGGCCTATTATCCCTCCCCCTGAGCTCCTCCATCGTATTTGTTACCACGGAGGAATACGCTTTAACCAGCTCGCTGTAAAGCTCCCTTATATTGTCAAACACGATCCTACCTATATGGGTGAACACTGTTTTCCCGTGCTCGCTGCCCCCCCTCTTAGTCTCGATAAGCTGTATCCCGAGTATCTTCTCTATTCTCTCCAGGTCCTTGATCGTCCTCCTGATACGAGAGTATGATATTCCGACCAGCTTACTCGTAGCCCGTATACTCTTGTACTCCATAATGTATTCTATAATATTTATGAAGGAGTCATCGATCAAGACATCGCCGATCCTTATCACTGGCTTAGAGTTCTCGTAGATAAAGCTGATAATAGATGAAAGCGATAATTGCCCGTGGCCGTGGCAGAGAAACGCTATACAGTCCCTGAACGAGACCATTTCTATGTCGGGGTTATCGCTTGGAGCGAGAACGGTGAGGGTGTCAAGAGTCCCCCTGATAAAGAAGATCTTCACATCATAATTGAACCACTTAGTCGTGCAGTGCCGCGCATCCGCCAGGTTGAGGAGAAGCCTGACGTCATCGTACACCCTCTCATCCCTGATCAGCAGGACCGGGCGGTAGCCGTATATCCTCGACATCTCGATGAACAGGTCTATATCGTCCTTCTCCGTGCCCTTATCGATTCTTAAAACAATTATCCTCTTAAAGCCGGGACGTACATGCATTAGCTGCTTCAGGAAGGATCTGAAGGATATTATGTCCAGCAGGCTCTCACTGTAGAGCATGATATAGTCGAACGAGTCGAGACGATCATAAATATTATGGGCAAACTTCTCCATATCATCAACCAGCCCGACTGGCACGTCGTGGGGATAAACCTCCTTGATGAACTCGCCGCTCTCCACCATGTCGAAGGGTAGGTTAAACACTATGTTCTTACCATAGTTCTCCCAGGCGTAATCAATCACAGTCTTATCAATATTAGAATAATCAATATCTAGCTTTAAATCGCTGAAAAGCCTTGTAAGCATCCCAAGCCTCTTGAATATGAAGAGCTGATTCAACAAATCAACCCCGTTCAAACGATAAGCCGTAACGCTAAACAACTAGTATTAATTCTCCTACAATCCTCATAATCTACTACCGGTGATCAGCCTAAAATAGATTAATCAACCCGGCGAGCACAGCTCATCCGATCCCATACGGGGGCCCGGCCACACCGCACCGAGCCGGGCACGCGCTACAAGGACGGGGTATAACCCGCCACTGGCCCGGATGTTAATGGTCTGAGCCGCTATAGGGCTGCACGATACACAACAAATATTATCAAGGCACGCCAGTGTTTTACCGGGTAACAAGTAATGTGTTCTAGCACACGTTTATTGCTCGATAACCTGTATGATTTTCTGTCAAGCCGTTATCTATACACGTCAATGCTAAGCATCCCGCACGAGTACATGAGGCTTGTAGGCCGCGACCCCTTCGAGGTAGGAGCGGTAGCGTTTCTCTCGGCGCTATATGATTTCCAGATGCGGGTGAGCCTGATAAGGTCAAGGTTTCTGGAGATCATATATTATCTAAGCGGGAAAAGGATCGGGGTATTTGATCTCCTCGACGATAAATACTTCGAGGATATGCTCGGCAAACTATTGGAAAAGACATCGTTCTTCCACAGGTTTGATCGTAGTGCGGCTCTCTTCAAGATCCTTTTGAGAACATACTATGAAACAGACTGGGAATCCCTCATACCCAGTATAGAGGGAGACATAGATGTTGGGATAGCCGAGCACATATATCATAAAACAATGGATTCAGCGCCCTCCAAGGAACTAGCCGGGCTACTAAACAGGTTTCTTTCGAGGAAAAAGAGTTCCCCACACAAGAGGATCAACTTGTTCCTTAGATGGATGACTAGGGACGAGTACCCCGACCTCGGGCTATGGTCCAGCATCATTGATAAGAAACGCCTCCTAGTCCCCCTGGGCACAGAGATAGCGAGGACAGCCGCTAGGGTCTTCCTGGGAAGAACCAAGGAGTTGCCGAGGAGCAGGAAGAGCGTCTATCTCGTCACAAGCATTCTCCGCAGCATCAACCCTAAGGATCCCGTGAAGTATGATTTTGTCCTATCCAGGCCCATGATTCTCGGCCTATGTAATAAGGATATGGAGTATTCGTACTGTTGGGTATGCCCGCTAAAGAGCATATGTGAGGCCGCATCGAGGATCGATCCCGAGATCCAGAGACGAGTGTTCAAGGAAAAGCTCAGAATAATGGATGAGACGAAGAGGTATGATCGCATCCATAACATCGTCTTGAATAAGGGGGTCAAGTACATCTACGAGAAATACGTTGATCGCCTTGGCCTCATCTGCTCCTCGGATAGAAGCGTTGATCACGGGTTAAGACCCGATTTCTTCTGCGACCATAGCTCTCCCATAACCCTGGTTGCGGAGGCTAAGACGAGTACAAGGTCTAAGGAGGCTCCTGTACAGCTCAGGACGTATATTGATGAACTAAGGATAAGGGAAACTAGTAATAAAAAGTATTTTGCTTTCCTGATATTCGGAAAACATGATCCCGTAGAGCTTGGCCACATTATTGAAACACTATACCTGACTAATACCACGCGCGTAGCCGATCGTATCGAAATTATAATCGTGGAGAAGGAGCCGCCCATAATCATCAACATAAAATCCTAGCCGGCACATGGTTCTCGCTAAGACGCCGTAGAGCATATCTGCAGGTTAGCCTAGCGGGGAAAACATCAATCTTCGTTTAGACGATGGATACCCGCATTGTATCCTATCGTATTCGCTTGAAAGAAATTATCGAGATTTCCGAACATGATGGGGGAACAAGGTATTTCATGGGATAAGGAAATGAGTAGTTATTGTTCTGCATTGGTTAATTGAACAATAGGTAGGTTTAAATAACTGTATACAATATCCATGGAATCGGTGTAAACGGTTGAGCGCGGTCCTAAGTATACGAATACCCCGCAGGCTCAAAGAGGAAATGGATAGGCTAAAGGGGGAAATAGATTGGAAAAAAGAAATAATAGATTTCATAGAGCAGCGGATCAAGTACTATAAGAAGCGTCTTGTCCTAGAGGAAATCCAGAGAGAACTCGAAAAACACCCCGTCCTGCCTAGGGGTTCTGGGTCGAGGAGCGTGAGGGAAGACCGTGATCGTTATTGATGCCTCGTCTGTTGCCAAATATGTTCTTAAAGAAGAGAACTGGCGTGAAATAAGAGAATACCTCCTGTACAGCGAGGTATTCAGCCTAGATTTGATGCTCAAAGAAGTATTAAATGCTATATGGAAGCACTACTCCATATTCCGGTCTATACCAATCGGAATAGCTTATGCAAAGAAGAACATCCTGTTCAAACTAACCGATCAAGAAATCATAAGGATCGAGCCCCAACACAAGTACCTAGAACCCGCATTCGATTTCGCCCTGAAAAATAAGGCAACAATATATGATTCCCTATATATAGTCCAAGCCCTCCAGAAACAAGCGCAGCTACTGACAAGCGATAAGAAACAAGCAGAAACCGCGGAAAAACATGGTGTAAGTACAATCTTTATACCATAGAATACTTTGCTTATTTCCAACCCGTCGTTCCCAATTATTCAGACACGGACATGGATTTCTTCTTGCTCTTTACTGTGTGATCACGAGCATATCCTGTTTAAGCCCAGCGATGACTGCTTCTTCACAATATGTGTCTTATAATGCACAATTAAGATCTAGATCCTTTTTGAAGCCATAGCATACTTATCCCTGTTAAGCCCGGATTGTTTGGATTAGAACTAATACAGAATATGTCTGTTTTTGGAGAAGCCAATCTTTGGATCTTATAATGAAAAACTATATAATAATTTGATAATTACATGGTTTTTGATCCCTTTTATGCGGTAGTATATTATTGATTATGCTTTTTCAAGTACAACTTATGAGAGTAGAAATTAAATATGGGAAATATTATACGAGATAGAGATGTTGTAAAGTTCATTAGATGAAAGATTAAGTTGACTATGTCGAAGCAGTATCTTAAGAAATATGATGAAAGTCTACATATGTATTAGATTGGTGGTGAAGGAGCAGTATGACCATGGTCGAAGCTATTGGACTGTATAAGAGCTTCGGATCTGTTGAGGCTGTCCGTGGTGTTTCCTTTAGTGTATCTCGCGGCGAGATTTTTGGTCTTTTGGGTCCTAACGGAGCGGGTAAAACTACGACTATAAGGATGATCACTGGTTTATTGAGGCCCGATAGAGGACGCGCGTTTATAATGGGTATTGATGTGCATAGAAACCCTATAGGGGCTCGGAGCCATATAGGCGTTGTTCCAGAGGTTTCGAATCCATATGTGGATCTGAGTGTCTGGGATAATCTTGTACTTATAGGCAAGCTCTATTGCATTCCTAAAGAAACCATTATTGAGAGGGGAAAATTCCTCCTGGAGGAGCTCGGTTTATATGATAGAAGAAGCTCCAAGGCAAAAACATTATCTAAGGGGATGAGGAGGAGGCTCTTACTGGCTATGGCTCTAATCAGTGATCCGGAAATATTGTTTCTCGACGAGCCAACATCAGGACTAGATGTTTTTAGTGCTCGGAAAATCAGGTCGATGATTATGGGGCTTCGCAGGAACGGTAAGACTATAGTATTAACCACCCACAATATTGATGAAGCAGGCATGCTTTGTGATCGTGTGGCGATCATTAATAAGGGAAAAATCATAGCAGAGGGCACCCCTGATGATCTAAGGATAAGATATGGAAAGTATATAGAGATAAAGGTTTTATTCGATAACAGTATTGATTCTAGCGTTCTCAACGAGCTCAGAGATCATTACAATGTAACATGCGATGAGAAATGGGTAACCATAATATGTGAGAAGAACGAATTAGATGAAGTATTGGATAAGATCATGAATATTAAACACAGGTTAGGTCTAAGGATAAAGGATCTACATATAGAATCCCAGTCATTCGAGGACATATTCGTCAGAATAGTTAGGGGCGAGTAATATGGTAGCATGTATAAGTGATTATTTGAAGAAGATATGGGCCTTGAGCATTAAGGATATGAGACTTTATTATTTCAAGGGACCAACGATCGTAATGGGCGTATTCATGCCTATGTTTTTATGGCTTGCATTTATGATCGGTTCATCTCCAAGTATAGGTAGTGCGGTCGCCATGTTATTATCCATATCCTCCTTTTTCGCAGCTTCTTCTATCACACCTGTAATATTACCGTGGGAGACTAGGCAAAAGACACTTGAAATGATACTAGCAAGACCAATAACTATTGAATTAGTATTGATGGGAACATGTCTTGCATCAATGCTCTACGGAGTCTTTATATCATTAGTTATAATTGCTATTGGGATATTTCTTGGTGTATGCCCAGCAAACATACCTGTTCTTATTGCGTCCATACTACTATCGTCGATATGTTATTCGTTTATGGGCCTTCTTTTCTCCGCTATACCCTCCGATGTACCAGCAGACGCGGTCCTATTATCAAGTGTTGTTAGGATGCCACTTATATTCATAAGCGGAGTATTTGTTCCAATAAATAGGCTACCAATACTTATGAGACCCTTATCGTATGTATCGCCGTTAACATATTATGCTGACATAATCAACGATTTATACATAGGGAGATCAGCGTTCAGCTTAGGTATAGATTTTTTGGTCCTACTATTGTTTACGATAATTCTAGGAATATTCACCATCGAAACGAACAGGCGTACTATTATAAAGAGACTATAATATTCTAAGATCAATAATGGTTGGCATCAAAGTCGGCCGATATAGATGGAAATAGTAAGTAGCATACCGAATTATCTATCGGCCCTAGAAGAATACATATGATTCTACATATCATAATGCTTGGGCGGTTATATGTCCAAACATACTACCGTAATCTTAGATGACGGTATTTATAAAAAACTAGTAAAGGAGAACATTAGGAGGTATGGTACGGTTAGGGGAATGCCTAGAGTATTGAATGAATTGCTGCGGGATAGCCTAAGTGGTAAACAAGAATTGATTAAGCTGATATATTCTGAGAAAATAGCTGAGGTCTCTGCGGAAGAGCTTAATGGTCTACGAAGAGAGCCCAATAAGAGGTTCATCGTGAGATGATTGTGTATATGATGTACCTTCTTCTATAGGGGAGTATACGGGTTAAAAACTTATCTTTTAAGGGCGTTTATAGAGGGCAAGACAAGAATAAGCTTGATCTTTTTGTTCGAACTACAAGCAAAAGCCTCTAGGCTATGTATCCGAGGCAACAAACACTATATTCTGGACATTCGACGGAGTTCCATGCTTTAGAGAATATATCATTGAGGCATCATACGGGCTACATAGGCTTGCCAGCTACTACATAGACTGAGTTATCGTGGCAATGGCAATATCTCATCGAGAACCGCTGGTAACAGAGGATGAGATAATCTTGATATGAAAAATACGATAAAGAGCGCTATGACATTGACATATTTACTCATAATGACATAGTGGGCTAGATTAGCCATGCCTTTTAGGCGTTTGCAATGCAGGACCCGTAATGTGCTCAGCTTTGTTTTGACCGTGTATTACTTGTTTAATGTATGTGGTCTAAGTTACTTGCGAAGAAATACAAGATGTAGGATACTGTCCTTGAACATGGTTGTGTGGAGTTCTCGCTTAGTTGTTTTTCTTTGTGCGTGTTTAGATGAGATATTATTTTGTTGAAAAAGCCTATGATGTTATTTCCCCTCTGCGGCGTTCTCCTTTTTCTGTCCGGGCTCTACGGTTACGTGGCCGAATCCCGTTGCTCTTCCTACTCCTACGCCTAGTGCTGCCATGTATGTTAGTATTTCTCCCAGGTATTTCTCCATGTCTATGTATCTCCCGTAGTACTGTAGGTAGTCCTGGTTGATGAAGAGGTTCATGTACCCGGTTATTGTCGGCTCCGGCCTGTGCTTGTAGACGACCCATTTTAGCTTGACGGTTTTAAGGGTGGTGTACGGCTCGTTGAAGATCTTGTGGAGTATCAGGAGCTGCCTCCTGTATTTCCTGAGGCTGTAGGAGCCCGTGTTGTGCAGCATGAGGTAGAGCGGTGTCGAGAATATGTTGAATACTGTGGGTATGAGTGACTTGTGTTTCGTCCGCTTGAAGGGATCCCTCAGCATTGTGGGGGAGGAGAACACTATCTTGAGCTTACCGCTCCCCAGTACCCTCCTCGCGGTATCGAGTATTGCCTCCCTCATATTGATGTACTCTAGCTCGCTAAGCACGGCGCACACCCTCTGATCCATGAAGACGAAGCAGTCGTCGA
>Ga0256831_1001941_pt1 | contig 10883 bp, 8 predicted proteins | sample 132544metaG_FD_189087 | JGI IMG/M metagenome (GOLD analysis project Ga0256831, IMG submission 189087) | Hydrothermal vent microbial communities from Lau Basin, Pacific Ocean - 132-544 | ecosystem: Environmental > Aquatic > Marine > Hydrothermal vents | place: Pacific Ocean: Lau Basin | collected... | reverse complement strand
ATGAATGCAAATGAATGTACACTGTTTCACGGCGGCCTGAAGGGCGCGGAAACCGTATTTGGTGAAAATGCTGAAAAATTTGGTGTCAACGAGGTTATTTTTACCTTTGAGGGGCACCGACTGAACCGGGACAAGAATCCTATCATGCTCTCGGAAGAAGATCTTAAACGAGGCGACATCAGCATGGAAATTGCCTCACGGATGATGAACCGCACCTATTATGAAACCGAAAAAATACGGAGAGTCCTCCAGTCAATTTTTCATATGGTCAACAAGGGCCACCAGGTATTCGTCATCGGCGTTATACTCCAGGACAACTCCGTTAAGGGCGGGACAGGCTGGGCCGTTGAACTGGCTAAACTCTTCAACCGACCGCTCCATGTCTTTGACCAGAACCAAAATAAATGGTTTACATGGAAGGATGGCTCCTGGGAAGAAGATTCCCCTAAAATTACCCATGATACCTTTGTCGGTTCAGGGACCAGATACCTCAGCGATGAAGGCCGAATGGCCATAGAACAACTCTTTGCCGACAGCTTTTAATATCCCTTTTCCCATTTTTCTTGCCCTGCGGCAGCCGCCTTGTCCAAAGATACGGGGTCCTGCCGCAGAAAAGCATCCCCTTGCATCTCTGTTCTATTCCGGGTATAACCTCCTCCAATGGAAAGGCTACTCAATATTTTCCCCACATACAGGTGAACGGAACCAACCTTTATGCGTGAAGACAAATTACATATAATCTTAACCGGGGAATCCGGCAAAAGCCGTACTATTCTCATCACAAAAAGTCTACTTCGACGATGTACCGCCGGTACAATCATCGTCATAATGCTCCTTTGCACAGGAACCATTACCGGTTGTTATCATTGGCGGCAGAACAGTACTCTTCGGCAAAAGGTTGCCCGGCTCGAACAAGTCAACATAGGCAAAGACCAACATATTGCCCGCGAACTGGACCAGGCGAAAGCCGAACTGACCAGAATAAGGTTGCAACGCTTGCGCGTCACTGATCGATATGAGACCCGAATCGCCGAGTTGCAGCAGGAAAAAGCCAGGCTGTACGCAGCCAGCATAAATCGACTCGACGAGCGCAACAAGGTACTCAAAACCCTCATGGATCAAATCGGCATCAAGATTAAAGTCGATGAAGATCCAAGCCATAGCGGTGGCCTTTATATCAACCCGAACATCAAGACGGGTGATGAACTGATTGATACAACGGATCGTTACCTTACCCTGTTGCAACAACTTCCCCTTGGCCGTCCAATGCCATCGAGTATTACCTCCGGATATGGTCGTCGTAAAGATCCTATCAACCACCACAGGGCTTTCCATGCCGGTATTGATTTCAAAGGCCGGACCGGCGACAAAGTGCATGCCACAGGGAGCGGAGTTGTCCAACGTTCCAGCTTCAATCATGGAGGGTTCGGCAACTGCATAGTCATCAGACACACCAATGGCTACGAAACACTGTACGCACACCTCAGCAAACGACTGGTCAAGGCCGGTGACAGGGTAACCCGTGGCCAGGTTATAGGTCTGGTCGGCAACACCGGACGCAGTACCGGATCACACCTCCATTACGAGGTGCATTATCATAAAAAAACCATTGATCCCATGAAGTTCCTGCGGATCGCCAAACTTCTTTCCAAAAAATAATTTTCAGAAACCATGGCAATTTTTTCCAAGAAAGATACTCTCCAGGATGAAGCCGAGCTTGTTTCAAAAGAGGCAATATCCTGTATTATCTCTAAAGAAATGCATATTACCGGGGAGATCGATTTCAAAGGAAAGGCCCGCATTGATGGGACAGTTGACGGTAACATAAAGGGTGAATACCTTGTCCTCAGTGAAACCGGCCGGGTCAACGGCAATGTGGCGTTAGGTGCCCTGATATGCCACGGTGCCGTTAAAGGTGACATTGACGCCCGTCTGGTAACGGCCCACAGCACGGCATCAATTAAGGGCAAACTGACCTCGGCCAACCTGACGGTAGAGCCCGGTGCTTCCCTGGAAGGAGAAATCCATAGCGCAAGTCCAAATAAAACGTCCCCGGCAAACGGAAAACCGGACGGTCTCCGCAAGGACAGGCCGCTAAGCGAAAACAAAGAAACATCCAACCGGAAATAAAGAAAAACACCAGCCTGGAATATTCTCTTCTATTGTGGGAGTCACAAAAAAAAATTCAGACTCCCGTTCCTCATTTTCCTATACAGAATTCGGAAAAAATCTTTTCCAGCACATCTTCAGGGGTGGTCACCCCTGTAATATCCATCAAACAATCCAGGGCCGTCTGCAGCTCGACGGCCAATAGATCGGCGGGGATTTGCGCAAGCAATGCCTGGTCAAGACGTCGGCAGGTTTCCAGCATAGCCGACAAAATGGCCTTGTGGCGCACATTCGGCGCGCAGGAAATGTGCTCTTCCAGCTCCCGCCCGCAGTCAACGACTTGTGCATAAATGGCCTCCTGCAACTCTTCAAGGCCTTTGCCGGTTCTCGCCGACAAATAAACGGATTCGGTGCCTGGAAAATTTTTTTCCAAATCCTGCAGCTGCTCCTCTGCCACCAGATCCATTTTGTTATAGACAATAAGATGGTTGCGCTTACAAACCAGCCGATACAGCTCCTGATCCTGACCGGTAATCCCTGCATGGGCATCGACCATGAACAATACCAGGTCCGCTTCACGCAGTTTCTTACGCGCCCGTTCAATGCCCAGCGCTTCAACCAGATCCTCATGGGCATGAATACCGGCCGTATCAACCAGATGAACGGGAACGCCATGGATGGCGATCATCTCCTCAATAGTGTCCCGGGTCGTACCGGGGATATTGGTCACCAGAGCCCGTTCTTCCCGAAGTAGACCATTGAGCAGACTTGATTTACCGACGTTGGGCCGTCCGACAATAACGACATGCACACCTTCGCGAATAACCTTCCCCTGGTCGGCAAGGTGGAGCAGGTCCCCAACCGGCGCGATAACGCTCTCCTGAAGCTGGTGGCGCAGGCTCTCCCTGTCCAGAATTTCGACATCGTCATCGGGAAAATCAATAGCCACTTCCACAACCGCCAGCAGCCGAACCAGGACATCCCGCACCGGAGTCAGCGCGCTCTCCATATTTCCCTGCAGTTGGCCGACCGCCAACCGGACCCCGCCCTCGGTTTTTGCCTGCAGAAGATCGATAACCGCTTCGGCCCTGGTCAGATCAATGCGGCCTGCCAGGAAGGCCCGCTTGGTAAATTCGCCGGGTTCGGCGGGACGGGCACCGGCGGCAAAAACTTCGGATAAAATAGACTGTAAAACAAGCCAGGAACCATGACTGTGCAGCTCGACTACATCCTCACGGGTATAGGTTGCCGGAGCATGCATATAAACGGCAAGAATTTCATCAAGAATCTCTTGATCCCGATTCACCGCAGAACCGTAATACAGCTGATGGCTCCTGTATTTCTCCAGGTTGCCTCTTTGGGGCCGAAAGATACGACGCAGAATGGCAAGGGCATCGGGCCCCGAGATACGGATTATTCCTATGCCGCCGGTCCCGGCAGGAGTGGCGACGGCGGCAATGGTATCAGTTTTCCGTGGAACGGCCACTTTGGCGGCCTCTACGTTTGCGGGCAGAAGGTTTGTTTCCTTTACCCGGCTTGTAGATAAGAATTTTTTTGAACAAACCATCGCCGACCGAGCGGCTGCGAATGGCCTTGTCCTCCTGCAGGATCATATGCACTTCGCGGCGTTCCGCCGGGTTCAAAGCCGGAATTGCCTGGGTTTTTCCGGTTTCCTTCACCTCTTCGGCAAGCTGTAGAGCACGGGTTTTCAATTCTTCGGCTCGACGTTGCCTGAAATCTCCGGCATCAAGCGAGAGCATCATCCGATCCGGCAACCGGGAACTCGTCATCTTGCGCAACAAATACTGCATACTGTCAAGGGTACGCCCTTCACTGCCGACAAGCTCATCTTCATATTCACCACTGATATGACAGCGAAGCGCCGTATCTTCAACTTTCAGCGTTACTTCCGAAGGGTAGCCCATTAATTCAACCAACCGGCATATATCTGTTTTAACCTGGACAAGCATATCTTCCGTCGGCGGTACAACCGGTGTCGATGTTTTTTTATTCCCGGAACGTGCATTGGTTGTTTTTTTAGGGGCGGTCGTTTTTTCGGTCTTTTGGGGCTGGTGTTCGTCGCCTGCTGTTTCCGGTTCAGCTGACACCGGCACCGCTTCCCGCTTCTTTTCCTTGCCGGCCCGTTTCCCGGACTGTTTTTTCTCCGGACTCTTTTCCCCTGCGGGCGCCGCAGATGAGATAGGTTTCTTCTTTTTTTCTCCGGCTCCGGAATCAGCCTTCTTTTTCCGTACACGTATGTGGGCTTTTTTTCTGCACAGACCAAATATTCCGGCGGAACCGGTCTCCAGAACCTCAATATCCAGTTCTTCCTGGGAAACGCCGAACTCCCGGCAGGCTTCCTCTATAATTACTGTAACTTCCTGACCGTAAAAATCCTTTCCCTGAGCCATATACTCTATTCCTGTTTCTCTTCGAAGGGTTATGCCGTCGCCTTCACCTGTCGGTTAATAAGCTGTTGCTGAAGGATGGAAAGCAGATTGTTGACGAACCAGTAAAGAACCAGCCCTGAAGCAAAGTTGATAAACATAAAGGTAAAGACAACGGGTAAAAACTGCATAATCTTTGCCTGGGTCGGATCAGCGGTTGTCGGCGTCATTTTCTGCTGCAGATACATGGAAAGCCCCATTAACAAGGTCAGAACCGGGATGCCATGGACATAAGGTATATCAAAACCGACCATCAACCTGTCCGGGGCGGAGAGATCATTAATCCACAGCATAAACGGCGCATGCCTGAGTTCAATGGCGGCCATCAGTACCCGATACAGGGCAAAGAAAAAAGGAATCTGGATGACCATCGGCAGACAACCACCAACTGGATTGACCTTGTACGTCTTATACAGGGCCATCATTTCCTGATTCATCCGACTCGGATCGTCTTTATACTTTTCTTTCAGCTTGGCAACCTTGGGCTGCAGTTTCTGCATATTCTTCATGGACCGCATACCCTTGGAGGTAATCGGCCAGAAGACGGCTTTAATAAGGATGGTGACGATAATTATGGCAACACCGTAATTGCCGATGTAGCCATAAAGATAATTCAACAACCAGAGAGTAGGTTTTGCCAGTATATCAAACCAGCCGAAATTAATGGCCTTAGCCAGATTATGATCTTCTTTTTTAAGAATGGAAAGCTTTTTCGGACCAAAATACATCTTATACTGATAGACAGCGTTCCCCTTTGGCGCCAGCGTGGTCTCACCTTCCGAGATGACGGTTCTGATGCGGCTCGCCGTGCCGCCGATGGTCACCATATGGTTGCCTTCACGAAGGGGAATCAGAGAGTCTATAAAATAGTTGTCCTCATAGCCGACCCAGCTGACATCACCCTGAAAAACCTTTGGCCCGTCCGTCAGTTTTTTGGGTTTAATCTGGTTGAGTTTAGCATCAACGTAAATGGCCGGTCCGCGAAAAAGGTAACGGCTGGTCGTACTACCATGGGCAAAGGGCGTATTATTCATACCCATGGCAGGGGAAATCCGAACCGATCCTGTTCCCGGGTTGTCGATCGTATACTTCATATCGACCATATAACTGTCGCCGCGAAAGGTCAGCGTCCTGGTCACCACTATGCCGTCGGCAAGAGTTGCCTTCATGGTCAGGGTCTTCGTTTCGGCGGCGTCCGTCAGGGAAAGCTTGTCCCGGTCCGCATGAAAAGCCGGCAGTGTTGTACCGGCGCCGTTATCCAGCGAGAAGACAACCGGCAATTCACCAATGGACATATCAGGGACAAGGTCCATGTTCGCCGAGGATTTATTAAGTTCGGTCCGATACTTTTTTAAAATAAAATGCTTGAACCCTCCGCCCTGCTCCGTAAGAACGGCGGTATACAGCGGTGTCTCTATGGTGATGTCCCGGGCATCGGGATCTTCGGCAATTACCGGCGCTGCTGGTTGCACAACGGCAGGTTTCGCCGTTACGGCCACCTGTTTCTTTTCCGTCTGTGTCGCCGCTTCCCGTTCGGCCACTTTCTTTTTCTCCACCTGCTGGACGGTATTCTGCTGCTGATTGACAGCAGGCTTAACAAAGAGATATTGATACCCGAATAGAATAATAAACGACAAAACTATTGCCAGAAAGGCTCGTTGAAGATCCATGAATTTTTCTTTCCTTGAATTAAAAAATAGCACCGAAAGATGTGTATGCAAACGTCCTTGGCGTACAGGACAAACGACACTCAGCGCACGGGGTCATAGCCGCCACGGGAAAAAGGATGGCAGCGGAGAATTCGCCACAGGGCCATGGCTACCCCTCGTAAAGGGCCATATCGACCGATAGCCTCGACGGCATACTGGGAACAGGTAGGCGTATACCGACAGGTAGGCGGAAAAAGCGGTGAAATACAGACCTGATAGCAGCGCACACTCAAGAGACATAACCGCGTGAAAAATCCGTGGGATTTTGCCGCGGATTTAGCGTCTTGGATGTTTTCCCGACAGGAATGACACATAGTCTATGCCGTCCGGCCGTCGGCACGCAAAAGGCGGACCACAGCCGATAGGACTTCGGCAGGTGAGCGTAGAGAAAACCCTGGCCGCACAGTCACAACGATATCGCTCTTTTTCGGAAATGACTCCCTGTGCAGACGAAAGGCTTCCCGAATAATACGTTTAATCCTGTTTCGATCAACGGCTCTGCCGGTTTTTTTCCGTACACTGATGCCCAATCTGTTCCAATCTACTGAACTGTCGGCATAGATGAGAGAAAACCCCTTTCCATGCAGGCGTCTTCCCTTGCTGTATACCTGATCAAACTCCTGATTTTTTCTCAACAGACAGGTCTTGGGAAGCCTGTAATGACCGGTAACCATCAGGCGGATAGCTGTTTTCGACCTCGTGCACGACGACGTTTTATGATGGCCCGGCCGGCACGGGTGCTCATACGCACGCGAAAGCCATGGGTTCGTTTTCTTTTGATATTGGAGGGCTGAAATGTTCGTTTACTCATATTCTAATCCTTGTATTCCATTCAATCTAAGATTATCCTTCCCACTCTCTACCCCTGATACCTCAAGAAACAATATTGTTTTCCGAAGCCTGCGCCAAAGACGACTCATGCGGAACGACTGCAGGCGGCCACAGGCGGAGAGGAAGAAAACATCATGGGCATAATAGCCAACTATATAATAAAAATTTACTATTTTAATCACAGCAACCAACTCTGTCAAATTATTTAACTGCCAATCGGTATTTTATCTATGAGCCTGTTGATTTAATAGAATTTTCGTTTGAAGTCGGACAAACGTAGGCTTCGAGGATTGCGAAAAATTCAGCGCATATGGAAACTATGGACATTACAAAGCTTGACTGGAACCTCCTCTGGAAACAGGCAAAAAGTAAAAAAACCTGGAAATCCAAAAAGGCCGCCGATTGGAACAAAAAGGCTCTCTCCTTTGCCAAAAGGACATCCACCTCTCTGTATACTGAACGTTTTCTTGCTCTGCTGGCGCCCCGACCCGAGTGGTCGGTTCTCGATACCGGTTGCGGACCCGGCACCCTGGCTCTGCCGCTTGCCGACAGCGTCCGCAGGGTGACCGGCCTCGATTTCTCTGAAAAAATGCTCGAGATTCTGGCGTCTAAGGCAGACGAAAGAGGACTAACCAATATTACCCTCCAGCATTGTTCCTGGGACGATGATTGGCAGGCGCATGGCATCCGCCCACACGACGTTGCCATCGCCTCACGCTCACTTGCCGTAACCGACCTGAAGCGCGCTCTTATAAAGCTCACCTCCCATGCCCGCAGTCTGGTTGCCGTTACCGACCGGGTCGGGCCCGGACCCTTTGATCCGGACGCCTTTGCAGCCATCGGCCGTCCTTTATCCACTGGACCCGATTATATCTATACCGTCAACCTCCTCCACCAGATGGGCTATTTGCCAAAAATAGACTATATTGAGCTTGAAAAAGAAGTATATTATAGCGATGAGCAGGAGGCCCTGGAGGGCTATTTATGGATGTTTCGTAACCTTGATACAGAGGAAAGCAAACAGTTGAAAAAATACCTGCGCTCCATTAGCACGCTAAACGACGACGGCAGCGTCACCATACACCGCAGCCGTCCTCCGATATGGGCATTTATCAGCTGGACCCCGTCACGCCGCTCAATTGATACTGCGAAAAACACTCCCTGACAGCCATACATAGTGTTGGCCTATACCACAAATTTTTTATGGATACTTTTGATATTGCCGTCATCGGCGCCGGTCATGCCGGTTGCGAAGCCGCCCTTGCTGCAGCCCGCATGGGTTGCAAGACACTGGTCTGCATTATAAACGTTGATACCATCGGCGCCATGTCCTGTAACCCTGCCATCGGTGGCCTGGCAAAGGGCCACCTGGTCAAAGAGATCGACGCCCTGGGCGGAGAGATGGCGAAAAACATTGATGCCACCGGTATCCAGTTTCGTCGGCTCAATACCAGCAAGGGTCCGGCGGTTCGTTCTTCAAGGGCCCAGGCGGACCGGTTGCTCTACCGACTGCGAATGAAAAATATCCTGGAGAACCAGGAAAATCTTGAAATCCGCCAGACCGTGGTCGACGAGATACTTACGAAAAACGGTTCGGTCACCGGGATTCGCACCTCCCTTGACGAGGTAATCCATGTGTCCGCCGTAGTCGTTGCCACCGGCACCTTTCTCAATGGACTTATCCATGTAGGCCTGAAACACTTTCCGGCCGGGCGCATGGGCGACGCGCCCTCCACCAAATTAGCGCGGTGGTTTGGTGCCCAGGACTTTGCAGTCGGCCGCATGAAAACCGGCACCGTCCCCAGGCTGGATGGTACAACCATTGACTACTCCCAGTTAACCGCCCAATATTCCGACGATCCACCCAACCTTTTTTCATTTACCTCCAGCGGTGCCCCACCCCTTGAACAGCGCCCCTGCTATATTACCTATACCAACGAAACCACCCATGAAATTATACGAAACGCCATAGACCAGTCACCCATGTATGCCGGTATTATAGAAGGTATCGGCGCCAGATACTGCCCTTCCATCGAAGATAAGGTCATGCGGTTTCCGGAGAAAAACCGACATCAGATTTTTCTGGAACCGGAGGGCCTCGACACCGTTGAAGTGTATCCCAACGGTATCCCCACCAGCCTGCCGCTGCAGGCGCAGATGGATATGGTCCACTCCATTGTCGGCCTGGAAAATGCACGCATAATCCGGCCCGGTTATGCTATTGAATATGACTATATTGATCCCCGCAGCCTGCGCCCGTCACTGGAAACAAAGAAAATAAACGGCCTCTTTCTGGCCGGTCAGATAAACGGCACCTCCGGCTATGAAGAAGCGGCCGGACAGGGGTTGATGGCTGGAATCAATGCGGTAAAGAAAGTACGACAGGAAGAACCGCTGATCCTGGACCGTTCCCAGGCCTATATCGGCGTTCTCATTGATGATCTGGTGACCTTGGGAACCAGGGAACCATACCGGCTTTTCACCTCACGGGCGGAATACCGGCTGCTGCTCCGGGAAGACAACGCCGACCTGCGCCTGCGTCAAATCGGCCGTGAAATCGGTTTGATCGATTCGGAAACCATGCAGGGCTTTGTCCACAAAAAGAAAAGTATTGAAGAGGCGGTCCACCTACTCAGCCGGGAACGTATCCTCCCCAGTCAATCCGTAAACTCCGCCCTGGCCACCTTTGATTCAAGTCCCATCGACCAGGCGATGACCATGTCCGATCTGCTTCGTCGACCGGAAATCACCCTGAAACGACTGGCAACAATTGTTCGCAGCTGCGAACAACTGCCCCTCACCGATCCCGGAAAGATACAATTTGGCGATGAAGTGGAACTTATAGTTAAATATGCAGGCTATATCAAACGGCAACAGGAGCAGGTCGAACGTTTTAAAAAACTTGAATCCGTTGAACTGCCGCCGGACATGCCTTACAGGGAGCTTGCTGGTCTTTCCACGGAAGTTGTCGAGAAACTCTGCTCAATTCAACCACGATCCCTTGGCCAGGCCCTGCGCATATCAGGCGTCACCCCGGCGGCCATTTCCGTACTCCAGGTCCATTTGAAAAAAACCGGCAGATTATGAGTCCTGCCTAACCTCCACGATGCACTCCCTCGTCTGACAGAGAAACCCCATGATCAACTATCCGCATATCGACCCGGTAATATTCCGCCTCGGCCCTCTTCAAGTCCGATGGTACGGCCTGATGTATGTCCTCGGTTTTATGGCCGCTTACCTGCTGGCCCGCTACCAGGCGAGAAAATTTCATTGGAACAGAATGGAGGAACATCTCGACAACCTGAATCTTGCCATCATCCTGGGTGTCATATTAGGCGGACGTCTGGGCTATGTTGTGTTCTATAACTCCAGCTATTACCTGCACCATCCTCTGGAAATTTTTGCCACCTGGCAGGGAGGCATGTCCTTTCACGGGGGGTGTATCGGAGTCCTGCTGGCCGGATTGTATTATTGCCACCGCCACAGGCTTGATTACTGGAAGACAGCGGACCTCTTCGTGGTACCCGTGCCGATTGGTCTGGGACTTGGCCGAATCGGCAACTTTATCAATGGTGAACTCTACGGCCGTATAAGCGATGTCCCCTGGGCAATGGTCTTTCCCGGAGGCGGACCGGTAGGCAGGCACCCCTCACAACTTTACGAAGCTTTTTTTGAAGGGATCATCCTCTTTTCCGTTCTCTGGGCCGTAAAAGGAAAACCATGGAGAAAAGATAACCCCTGGCCCCATGGTTCCATGCTTGCACTTTTTCTCTGCCTGTATGGAATC
>Ga0256831_1001940_pt1 | contig 10887 bp, 12 predicted proteins | sample 132544metaG_FD_189087 | JGI IMG/M metagenome (GOLD analysis project Ga0256831, IMG submission 189087) | Hydrothermal vent microbial communities from Lau Basin, Pacific Ocean - 132-544 | ecosystem: Environmental > Aquatic > Marine > Hydrothermal vents | place: Pacific Ocean: Lau Basin | collected... | reverse complement strand
GCAATAGAGGGTTTTTTGGAACTGATTACAAAGGTCTCGCCAAAGATATAGGAAAAGGAGAGTCAAGATATGCCATAGAAAGCGGGGCGGTAGACACATATACACTAACTAAGCATAAAGGTAAATATGCTGACACATCCCTAGAATTTGCGCTAGCAGGGAACAGAGAAGTCGAAGCGGCAGTCGGAGCAATCGACGTAAGCAAAAAGATAGACTTTAAGAAATTTAGAGAGTATGCAAAACAATACGGCGTCCTTAAGGGCACAGATATTTTTGTCAAGGAACAGGGGCTTGACAAGAACGTTAGCCAAGACGAACTTGGGTCAATCAAGTATGGCCTAAGAATGTCAGGTGGAACACAAGAGGGCTATGTTGAGGCTGTAAAATCAAAAGCGGCAAGGGCCGTTATGCTTAGGTCTGCCCCCTATAATTTAAAGTCGGCATTGGCTCAGTACGGCTTCTCCTATAGAGGTGGATACACAGAGAAGGACGTTGACTACATATCTGGTCTAATCAAGAAGGGAGAGTTTACGAAGGCTCTCATGAGAATGAATCCAGAAATGACCAAAGACCAAGCCAAGGAGTTCGAGGGTAAGCTTGCCACGATGCTTGAGCATGGGAAATACACATCAATTCTTACAGAAAATACAGACGCACGCTTTATAGGCCAGCTTAGCGACACTGCGATAAAAGGTGGTTTCTATGAGGAAGTGTCAAAAGACATGGGTCTAACACGGGCTCTGTCAAAAGTTGGAGGGGCAAAGAAGGAACAGCGGCAAAAAGTATTCGGCCTTGCCAGACAGCTATCAAAAGACCTCAGCGAAGAAGAGCTTAACCAGGGTGGAATTTCTTCAGTGAGAATAGCGAACAGGGCCGTAGAAGCTGGTGTTGACAAAAAGTATGTAAACGAAGCAGTTGAGATTGCTCGTGGAATCAAAAGATATGGAAAAGATGTATCAAATGAAGAGCTTGAGTCAATGTCAACGGCATACCTTGGAACCAACAAGGTTCTTGGTCTAATTGAAAAACAAACTGGGAAAAAACTTTCAACAAAAGACCAAGCCGCTGCTGCAATGACAGCAATGTCGCTTCTTAAAAGAGGGGAGAACGGTGAGTTTGTTGCTATGTCAAATGAGGAAATTCTCTCCAAGTATAAGTCTGCGAGAGAGAAAAAAGAGTCTGACAGGACACTGCAAGAACAGACACTGGTCAAGATTGGAGACATGCTTGGCGGGCCAGAAAAAGTTACTGGAGGAGACATCTCAGAAAGACTTCTTAGAAAAGCTGGCATGGATACACTCAATCTAGGAACTTTTGCCACAGAGATTAACACTGGAACAAAAGGTAGAGAAGTAGAAAATCTATTGAAAGGAATCCAGGAAAGACTAGATAGGCTTATTGACGTAACAAGAGGAGAGAACACACAGAACAAAGAGCTTACAAAAGGAGGCTCTGGCTCAATAGCAGATATGGCTTCAGCATCGAAGGGGTATAAAGACATTAAACCTGAGGACAAAAAGCTTGGAGAGCACAAAAATCTTCCGGCAGGCACGGGCGTTACTAACGAGCCGGAGAAAAAAAAGGACCTGATGACTATCAGGGCAGAGAAGATGGAGAGATTTTACAAGGAAGTTGAGAAAAGAGTAAAAAGCAGACAAAAGAAGCATAGTAGCTCCTCTGCTACATCAAGTACTCCAGGGTGGACGCCTGTCTACTTCGGCACACACATAACTGGCAAAACAAGGGATATAAGCAGGCATGGACATACATCGTTCAATCTTGGCTCAAGAAAACCAAGGACTCGATTAATAGACCAAATCCTTGGAGCGCAAAAAAACAAGCGAGACATCATGGGAAGAAAGGGCGATGTTGAATCAAAGCATTCAAAAATGACGATGACGCTGCTTGAGAGGATAGCAAAGGCAACGGAAGAAACGGCAGTAGAACTAAAAACTGGTGTAACTCCATATAGAAAAAAAGGCAAGGCAGACAAATAATCCTTCATAAAGTTGTGGTATACTAGCGTTGCTTAATTACCATTTTTGGAGGACTGTTTTATGTTGGAAGCATATGGCAATAAAATCGTATGTATGCGCATAGGTGACGAAACAAAGACGAGCAAGGGTGTCGTTAGGCCATCTAGCAAAAAAGAAAAGCCGCTTGAGGTAGAGGTTGTAGACTCTGCGGTTGACGGTATTTCAATTGGGGACAAGCTGTGCATCGCAAGATACTCTGGCACAGAGGTATTTTTTGACGACAAAGAGCTTGTGGTTGTTACACCAGAAGATATTCTGTTCAAAATAAAGGAGAAATAATGGGGTTCATGACTGACGGTGCAGAAAACTTGACAATGGCTGTGTCTGCAGCTGTGTCAAAAATGGTTGAGCACACATATGGTCCAAATGGTGGATTTGTGGTTATATCAAATGGGGAAAATTCACTGCTGACAAAAGACGGAGTTTCTGTTATTAGGGTACTTGACAGTGACAGCCCGTTTGAAAAAAGCATTATTGACATTATAAGAGAGGCATCAATGAATACGATGTCTCTTGCCGGTGATGGAACAACAACGACAGTGGTTCTTGCAAATGCAATTCTAAAGAGATTCAAGCAAGCGGACTTTATGATGAAAGACAAAATACTTTCATCTGTGGTTGAGAACATTAACGCGAACAAGAGAGAAATCTCACTTGATATGGATGGAATCTTTGATGTTGCAATGACGGCAACATCTGGAGACAGGGAATTGTCAAAGGCAATCATAGGTGCGTTCAAAGAGGCCGAGAAGTATGGATTGAAGTCAGTTTTTGCTGAGCATGTTATCGGAGGAGTTACTTCATATGAAGTATCAGACGGCATATCATTCAATGGGAATATGGCAGATGAAGTATTTTTCGATGACCGCTCAAATTATACGAAGAATATGAGTGGGCCTGCATTTATAGTGTCGAGGACAGAAGTTGTTGGAGAGGAAGACGTTATCACGGCAATAGAAAAGCTTGTTGAGCTAGGATACAAATCTCTTGTAATTATTGCTCCGGGTTTTTCTGTTACGGCACTCTCTGCATTGTCTGTAAACAACGGAATTTCTATGAGCATAGCCCCAATTATCATCACAGCGCAGAAAGAGCAGTTCAAAAAGTATGCGCTCGATGCTATCGCGGCGTCTGTAGGGGCCGACATTATTGGCGAAGATGTTGGTGTAGAGCTTTGCGACATAGGAGACAGACACATAGGAACAGCTAAAAGCTTCTCAATCAAAGGGACTATGGTCAGGATTTCTGGTGCCAAAACAAATAGCGAACAAGCTGAACAGCTTGAGAAAAAATTTGAGTCGATGCTTAGAGGTGTTGACTCGGACGAAGAAAGGGATATATACAAAGGCCTAATGGCAATCCTGAGAGGAAAGACTGTAAAAATCAAGGTTGGTGCAGCAAGCCAGCATGCAGCAATAGAGCGAAAAGACAGGGCAGACGACTGTATCAATGCAATTGAACATGCGCTATCAAACGGAGTCATGCCAGGCGGGGGAAGAGCATATGAGCTTGCATTCGCGGGGATTGACTCTTCAACTGATTTCCTTCAGGCGGCCACAGATATTGTAGAAATGCTTAGTAGCCCAAGCGGTACAACACTTGAGTATAAGCCAACAGACCCCGCAAAGGTTATTGAGACTGTAGCAACACAGGCAATCGACTTGGCATTTTCTCTTGGCATGACAAGAGGGTTGGCAATCAAAAAACAAAGATAGGAGGCAACATATAATGAAAGACACGATAACACCACCAAATGTTCACCATATTACAGAAGAAGATATCCCCGATAACGCAATAGATTTTGAGGCCAGCATGTTTGTTGAGGAAAACAGCGCAAAAGGTGAAGCAATTAAGGATATTGCAAAAAAAGCTTCTAAAACAAAAGAGGATAGCTCTTCAGATGCAGCGAAGGATGAACCAGAAGAAAAAGACACAGATGTAGAACGTGATAACACAAAAGAAGACGATGTAGAATCTGAAGAAGCAGGAATGACCGAGGAAGAGTATGTTTTAGAACAACTAAAGAAAAGCGAATCACAATCAGAGGCTCAAGAAGAGGAAGAGCTTACGCCAGAGGAAAAGATGAACAAAATCCTGCGAGAAATCGCGGAGCAGCCATTTGATGTAGCAATGACAAACCTTGAAGTAGACAGAGACGAAGTTGTCAATGCAGCGAGGGAGGTGTTCGAGAAGGGTTACTTTGAGATGACATTCGAGCTGCCGTTCAATAATCATGTACGTCTCAGGAGCAAAACAATCAATGATTTTATTGACTACACAGAGTATGTAAGAAGGCTCTTGCTGAAGCCAATCTCTCAAAAAGAATTTGACACTCTTTCTCAAATGAGGAACCTGTCGTATGCAATTGTTGAGCTTGACGGGGACGACTGGTCACAACTAAATATTGATGATAAGTACAAAATGCTGATGGACATGAGTGAGCAAAAAATTACAGCAATCATCAACGCAACAACAAGATTTTGGAAAGTTGCACACCTGCTTCTCCATCCAAAACTAAACGATTTTTTATCTCAGAGTCCAGAGGAATAATCCTCTGGGCGCTAAGAAAACTAGAAAGAATGTATGAGCCACCATCAGACTCTCTTGAGAGAGCTGTGTGGGAAGGCTTGATGGCCTATGTTTATGAGCGTAAAAAGATTATGCAGATAAACTCATCGCTACTTGGAATATATGGGGCGCTGCTGGCAGCAGGTGGAGGCGACGAAGCCGAAATAAATGACCTTCTTAGGGAGATGTCGGAGGGCCTATAGCTTATTTTGGGGAAATCTAATGGCAAAGAAAAAGATATCTAAGTACATGGATGACATATCCGAAGTTCTAGGCAAAGATGTTTACGAGAGAAACGGTTTTTATATTGTTGACGATATCCCGTTTTCAAACATATGGAGAGTGTTTGACTATGAAGGCAAGAGGTTTGAGCTACAGGAGAGTCTTGGAAAGAGCAGGTTTTTGTCGCATTTGACATCAAGCATAAACAATGAGCCAGAACCTGATTATCTTGGCATTGAGTGGAGCGAAAAGAGAAGACAACACTTCACCGACGACAAGGTAATAGAATACAGCGAGTATTACTATGTCAAAGAGTCTATATCATTTGAAACATCATTCGGAACCTTCAAGGCATACAGGGGAACTCGTGTAATTCTCTTGTATTCTGTTGACGGATTTGAAGTAGGAGCCGTGGTTGTTCCAAAGAAGATGCCACCGCTAGTGTTTTGTCCAAGCAATGAGATTCTTGCGCCAATCAACTATAACAAGCCTGCCAAAAAAGTGAAGTTTTCTAAATATCTTGCAAAAAGCGGTAGATGGAAGCGGCAAAAAAACCTAGTCCTAGGAGGAATGATAGACTCACTGGAGGCGCACTGTCTTTCTGGTATAACAAGCGAGATAACAACAGTAAATAACTCGGCGCTATACCTTGCGGAAGTTCTGTCAGAAAAAAGAGAGATGCTGTCTTTGCCGCACCTAGTTGTTGACAAGATGCCAATTCAGGACTTTGTTGCTGAACATTTACAGGATATGTCAATCAAAAAAGCCGATATTGCAGCAAAGAACATAGTTGATGGGTGCAAAAAGATAGGAAGAGGCGTCCCAGCAAAGGCAATTGAGTATTTGGCAGCAATGACGCCTACAATTGAGGTTATGCCAGAGAGCGACAAAAAATTCATTATAAGCACTTTCGACAGCATGTACAATGTCATGAGGGGAAGATACATAATCATTCAAGAGAAGAGTGGAGTAAACAGCATAAAGACTACAAATGAAGGTGACATAGAGATTGCAAGAAGAATTGCAAAGAAAATGGCTCGTATGAACATTGTTGGAGACCATTTGAAACGAATAGGCTTAAACAAGGTTGCGTCAGTAATTAACGAGCATATCGCCTCTAGAAATACAAACGCATACAGTGATAGAGCATACCCTACGCTTGAGTTGAATGGCGTTGTTATGCGGGTAGACTTCATTAGCGGGATTGTTAATGTTGATGAAGCTGCATCAACAAACAAGATTATGTCAAAATGGATTATAGACGGGATGAATTTCAGGATTACAAAAAGGGTGAAAAAAAGACACAAGACTTTTGAAAGGCTACTTGCTCCAGGCTACAACGGCAGTACAATAATTTCGGCTGTCTATAGGATAGCCTACTCTATTATGTTGGGGATACCTGTTGATATACCGGTTGTTGTGACAAACACATTCCAAGAGAGGATAATCACAAAGCTGTTATCATCCCAGGTCTTCAATATATCAGGGGCAGAGTTTTTTAATGAGCCACCAAGACATAGGGAGCTTGGAGACAAAGATTTTCTTGTTGGATTTGAAGATGATATAGAGAGAATGGGTGGACACAAGAATAGGATTTTGTATGTGTCTAACGAAGCAGATGCACTTATAGTTCCGAAATATGAGAGCAGCTCCTCTTCAGACTATCAGTATATGTCAAAGGGGTTGCCGAGGTCCTCAATGAGCAAGGAAACCGTTGAGTGGTTTGGGAAAGGTATAAAGTTCATCGCAGAAGACTATGTTAGCATAGAGCATGCAAGAGAGGAACTGTCAAACAAAAGACAGATGGATATGCTCATCAGAAGGACTACAGAAAAATGGGTGTAGAGTTACTTCCTCCTACACCATGTTTACAAGCTGCGCAACGCGCGAGTCGTTCGGCTTAATGAGCTGTCCTGTGAACAGCGTTGAAGTTCTTACCCCGCCTATATTAGCTATCTTTCTATCCAACACAGAATAGAACTGCTTGTCTGTTAAGTCTGCGAAAATAATCCCCTTAACAAAGTCTGCCCGTTCATATGTCTGGAATATAGCTGTTTCAGCAAGTACTGTACCTTTGTCGGTATAGATTTGCTTGGACTCGGTCTTTACCTTTCGGCACAGAATATCTTGAGTATCGTATGCCGAGGAAGAGCACGAACATGTAGAGCTTATTCTCTGGTTTAGCTCAAAGTCCCAACACTCAGGACATCTATCAGCAGTCGGCCTTTCTATGAATAGCCTTATTGTTGTTCCAGAAAACTTTGCCATTCTGGTAAACTCAAACTCAAGCTTGTTGATTATTCCATACAGATGCTGCTTGCCTTGCGGAGATATTGTGAATTTCTTTGTTCTTCCAACCTCGACATCATTGTCGTCAAGAAACACAACATAGTAACTCTTGTAGTAAATCGTATCAAGCGGCATCATATTCATATCAACAGATAGTTCTCCGCTGACAGTATCTATCTTCAAAACAGAATGTGTGCTTTCTCCGTTGACAAACTCATCAACAAGCACATCGCTGCTCATTCCTGGAGCATCCATCCAGAACTGAGCCTTTGAGAATGTAATCTCTTGTCTAATCTTGAACTTGAATGTCGATGCTGTGTGATGCACTATGGTTATATCAAGCATGGATTATTGTTTGTGTGTCGCCGTTCATTGTTGACGACACCTCCCCTTTTTTGATTGTGACTGTCTGCTCTGCATCAAGATTAACTTCAAGCCTGTCGTCGTATACTACAAGAGATGAGATTGCATCAGAGTTGACAACCTTTATCTCCATCGCTGAGAGAATCTCTTTTCCTAGCATATAGTTGTCTGATAGCGCAGAATTTATTGCTACTATATACCTGTTTATTTTCTCTACATTTAAATTGAGAGTGTTCAGCATATCAACAACAGAAGTTGCCCTATCAAGTACGACATCGTCCATGTAAAATCCCCTGCTCTTTATTTTTGACACAATTGAGTTCAGCGAGTCTTCTATTGAAGACATTAGCTCATTAAATGAATCTATAGAATAACCATCACCAATACTCTTTACGAATTTGTTTGTTACATACCCGGTTACAGATGCGACCATCGCACTCACCTACCTTGTTTATGTTGTTTTTCTAAGATATGCCTGTCTAGCCTTTTCCCGAAGCCTACTAAGCGCTCTATAATATGAAGCCTGCTGCATCCCAGTGTGTTTTAGTGCATCTTTCGTATCCATCCCCTTGTCAATAGTTTCTGCAACTTTCTTTGACTTTTCATCGAGTGATGGCAGCAGCTCCTGAATCGATACTGTCTCGCCAAAAGCTGGAGTAGCAAAGTCCTCAACATGGACAGGCTTGATTTTAGAAACTCCCATATGCTTCTCAACTATTTTTGGGCTAATTGATGTTGCCTTGGAAATCTCCTCGACTGTAGGTTCTCTGCCATGTGTCATATAAAACTCATCGACAGCTCTTTTTATTTTGTTAACCGACAGACCAAGAGACTCGCTTGACTTTAGCGTTGTTGTTGACTCATGCACATCCCTATGTAGTCTTTGCAGCCTATTGTGTAGATGCGTGGAAAAAGATGCGCCGGAGGACTTGTCGTACGTCCTCTTTGCGTCCTGGTAATAGCTGAAGAGCTTTGCCTCAAGCTCTGACTTTGGGAGCTTGTCAGAAAATGCAGCTCTGTATTTATCTAGGACGTTGTTCGCATCCATATCCACACCTATATTAGGTAGCCATGTTTACATTCATGGCAAACGATGCTTCTGCGGTAACGTACGGCTTCCCTGACGAATATGATTGGCCCTGAAACAGGTCATACGTTCCCTGGGAAGCAGCTGAGCCGTTAATAATAGACGCTGATACTTGGTCGTACATTTTTACCGATACGTATCCCTTCAGGTCATTTGAACCTACGCCAAAAATTGGAGCATTGTTCATAACCGCAACAACGTTCTTCTGGACCATTACTCCATTACCGCCCATCAAGCCAGTTGAATCTACACTAGGCGCATCTGTGGGTATAGTAGCCATATTCTACTCCTTGTTTACTATAGTGGTAATTTGACCATTTGTACTTGGCCCTGATACCTAGCGTATCCAGCAATCCCTGAAACTTGAGCGCTGATTATTGCCTCATTTTGGCTGGTTTGGTTGTCAATGCTGTCTGCATCATCGACGAGACCAGCAGCGGTAGTCTTGATTCCCTCATTTCTATGAATGAAGTCTACGGCTTTTGCAGTACCAGCTCCAAAAAATGGACTTAGGCTATGCTCTGTTCCAGTGGTATAATCAATCATTACGCCCATTGTGTTCTCCTTTATGCGTATTGTTCTATAAACTCAATGAGAGCTTCTTTCTCGTCATTGCTCATTGAGGCAGTAACCTCTTTAAGCATATTAAAATCAAGCTCGCCATCGTTAAACAGAGCTTCAGTCATCGCTCTTCCGAAAAGCTCCTGCCAGTCTTGTGCATCTATTGATGCAACTTTGTCAACCGGGATGTCTACGCCGTCAACATCGAGATACTCGTCTATGCTTCCTGGCTCAACAATTGAAGTTATTGTATCGGCTGCAGTCTTGCTGATTCCATTCTTGTCGTCAAGCTCAATAAAAGAGAATACGACGTCAGCAACCTTCTTCTTGTCAGCTACAATTTCGCCTTTCAGCTCAGATGCTACCTTGATGTATGAGTCGTCACCGGTTTCGAAAGCCCTGTCCGTTGCTACCATTTTGGCCTTGCTTGTCAAGATGTGACCATCAAGAGCCAATGACCGGAATTTGTCGTCAATATCAACGCCAAACTGAGCAGCCTTCTTGACTAGCTGCCTGCTTGCAACAATCACATCGTCCGGTCTAAGCAATGACGCATTTTTCTCTAGAACGCTAGCAGACATAGCTGTTGTCTCTCTATCTACTGCTGGAAGCTTTCTCATGAGCGGAAGAAGGAAATCGTCCTCAGTTAGAGCCTCATTTTCTTCCGCAGTTTTGTTAATAGTACCTATATGCACATCATAGCCAAACAGAGCACATGCTTCCTCGCACGCCTGCTTTACAAAGTCAGGTGCGTCGTCAGCGCCCTCAAGATAGACACTAGACACCAAAGCATGCTCTGGGGTGTGGATAGGGTACATTCTTTCCTCAGGCCAAGCGAAAGCTGCACTAGATAGAGAATCAGCATCTTCATCTTCGATTGATGCAACTTTCTCAAGGCGAGGCAGCACATCAGGCTTGCTCGCTGCTATATCCTTAAGGGCTGCGAGCCCACTGTCTCTAAAAACATCGACTAGCATGATTCACCCCCGGTCATAGCCTTGATGTACTTTGTAAGAAGATGCATAAAAATCAGCATTTCTATTTTATCTCTACAGGCGTCTGACAACATTTAGCACCTCACTTTCGCTTTCCACGAGAACGTGGGGCTTTTACAACTTTTTCTTCCGCTTCGCTTGCGTCTGAGCTTTCTTGCTGCCCAGCGTTATCGTTATTTTCCTCGGCCTCTTTGTTTGCCTCAGAACCATCTGCTCCGTTGGAATTATCTGATGCGCTCTCTGATTGCTCGCTACCTTCTTCTTGCACTTCAGCTGTAGCTTCTAGCTCGTTGTCCTCAGTTTTGTCCTGAGTATCTTCTTCGCTAGACTCTCCAGTTGCTGAGCCATCCGAAGAAGCGCTAGCTTCTCCAGAGGCAGAGCCGGTGCCGCTTTGAGCGATATCAGGAGCCTCAGTTTCCTCACCAATTGCATCAGGCTTCTCGAAAGAATATGCAAGCTTTCCCTCTCTGACCATTCTGTCGATATAAGACGCTTTTCTCAGCGCCTCTTTCTCAGGGACAACTGCACTTCCTCCTGCCTTGATGACAATTCTGCCGACAGCAATCTGCTTGTCGGTTTTGTTAACGATGAAAACTTCAGCTCGTCTCATGTGCTACTCCGGTTTGTTATTCTTCGATGTCGGTGAATACACCCTTATAGACACCGCGTGTGTTTCCGATGGCATGAGCGATATATGCCTCACTATCCATGGTCATCATATCGCGGTCAACCTCAATGTAAGAGGTATGGTCTTGCAGGATGAAGA
>Ga0256831_1001939_pt1 | contig 10890 bp, 6 predicted proteins | sample 132544metaG_FD_189087 | JGI IMG/M metagenome (GOLD analysis project Ga0256831, IMG submission 189087) | Hydrothermal vent microbial communities from Lau Basin, Pacific Ocean - 132-544 | ecosystem: Environmental > Aquatic > Marine > Hydrothermal vents | place: Pacific Ocean: Lau Basin | collected... | reverse complement strand
AAATTATATAAATGTAACTGTCGCTTTCGATAAAACTTTTAAGTGAATCGTATGTTTCAAAATCAAGATTCATGTTTTGTCTTAAATGTTTATGTTTAGTTGAGTAAATAGATTCGAGGATTCTATTATAAGAATCCCTTTCTGTTTATTAAAGTCACTCTAAAGACAATATAAAATCAAACTTAGACAATTAGCTATTCTTAAAAGCTAACTTTTTTTCTACGAAGTAAGCATCACCGGCATAATAAGCATCAGGATATCCTCGTTTTCATCTTCGCTGTCTTCGGGCTTGATGATGCCGGCGCGGTTGGGTGCCGACATTTCGAGGGTAATGTTTTCGCAGGTAAGGGTGCTGAGCATCTCCTGCATAAATTTTGAGTTAAAGCCAATCTCGATGTCTTCACCCTCGTAGCTACAGGTCAAACGCTCTTTACCTTCGCTGGAATAGTCGATGTCCTCGGCAGAGAGCACCAACTCCTTACCGGAAATTTTAAAACGAACCTGATGGGTTGATTTGCTACCGAAAATAGAAACCCTGCGCAGTGCATTCAACAAACTTTGTCTGCCGATGGTAAGTTTAAAGGGATTTTCGTTTGGGATAACAGCATTGTAATTTGGATATTTACCTTCGATAAGACGACAAACCATCAATATGTCGTCAAATTTAAAAGTAGCGTTGGTATTGTTAAATTCCAAAATCACCTCTTCCTCATTGTCATCGGGGATAATATGGCGGGCAAGGCTAAGGGTTTTTTTAGGAAAGATAAATGAATCGCCCGTTTCGCTTTTTACCTCGTTACGGCGATACCGAACCAGTTTATGGGCATCGGTAGCCACAAAAGTAAGGTCGTCTTCGTTTATTTCGCAAAACACACCCGACATTACCGGACGCAGTTCATCGTTTCCGGTGGCAAACAGGGTGTTGTTAAACGCATTTACCAACATGGCGCCGTTAACGGTAACCTTTTTAGTGTTTTCCAGCTCGGGAACCTGTGGAAACTCGTCTGCCGATTGTCCAATCATTTTGTATTTTCCTTCGCCTGCCAAAATTTCAACATTCAGCGTTTCCGAATCGGAAATAATGGTTACCGGAATTTCGGGAAATGTTTTCATAATATCGAGCAGCTGCCTTGCAGGAATGGCTACCGAACCGGCATCGTCAGCCTTTTCGGGTGTAACCATTACAGAGATGGTTGTTTCAAGGTCGGAAGCAGTAATGGTAAGGGTTTCGCCCTCCAAAGCAAAAAGAAAGTCTTCTAAAATAGGAAGGGTACTGTTGGTGGATAACACACCGCTAATTTTTTGTAAACTTCTTAAAAGCGTGGTACTTGATATTATAAATTTCATCGTTTTTAAATTTATGAACCGTCGATTTATTATTGGGAGTAAAAATAGAAAATAATACTGATATTAGATAACTATCGCAAAAGAATTTATTCACAACCTTGGGAGGGCAACTCATATTTTGATGCAAAAGAGATATTTTACTTCGTTCAGGTTACAAACCTGAACGAGCTTCAGGAGAGCTTCAGGGTGGGTGTTTTTCTTCGTTCAGGTTGCAAACCTGAACGAGCTTTAGCTTACTGTTGCATTCTTTTCTTTATCATCTCCATCCTGCGGAAAAAATCAACCTTTTTACGTTTTGTTGAAATAACATATTCGTAATAGTCTTCATCGCTGTCGGGATTTTTCATGCGTTTTTCATCTTTCATACCGGCAAGGTGTTCGTTGTAATTCATGTCGGAAGAGATGGATTGCATAATACCATTTTGATAGGAAAAGAAATACCATGTTTTACGGTCGGTTTCAAGGTAAAAATGGATGGAACTGCCCACCCGCCCAAGCTCTATTTGCATAAATCCTTTAAGCATCTTGTTAACGGCACTTCCATTGATAAAACCTATTCCGATGGGGCCGTTTGAAATATAAGAACGGGTGTCGGGGTCCCAAATCAAATTCACATCCGAAAAAATAATGGAGCCTTTTATCTGTTTGGGCATTTTTTTCATGTTACCATACAGACTTAGCTCACGCTTCAAAACATCGGCATCCTCTTTATTAAGCAACTCACGGATGGCTACGTTAAATTCACTCTTTTCAACATTTACCACATCACCGGGAATCATCCGCAGGCTGTCGAGCATCATGTTAAGGGCATCATCATCAAAATAGAAATCAAAAATAAGCGAAGTATTAAATGTTGTTGAATCGGGTATAATATAATGGGTGAAACTTCCGGCAGCTATCAGGCGTGTCTGGGTAAAGTCGGTTCCCAAATCCAGCAACCCATCACCACTTAAAACACATCGTTTGTTATCCAAGCTAATGAAATTTCCTTTTGCATTCAGGTTGCCCTGCAAACGCGCCTCGCTACCAACCAAAAAGGTGTTTTTATCTTTGTTATATTCCAGTTTTCCGTAGCTCTCGAAGGCAATAATATCGTCAGACGACCGGCGGCTTTGCAGCACCATTGGATAAAATTTCCTGCGTTGCATCGACAGAGCCAGTCCAAATCGCGCTCTTGCACTGTCAGTTGTAACAGTGGTGGTGTCAACTTCAAACTGCACATGTTTCGGATTGATAAACCTGCTAAAAGCCACCCAGTTATCCTCAAGCCCGATACAATCTTCATTTAAACGATATCCACCCTTAAACTTCAGGTAGGGCTTATCCGCTTCGAGCGTAATAGTGCCCTGAAAAAAGTATTCGGGGCTTAAAAAGAAAAGTTCATCCTGTTTTACATGGCCTGTTGCAATGGTTCGTCCCCATTGGTTGGTTTTAATTTCGGGAAGATAAATTTGCTGTGGTAGTCCGTTACGATCGATATAATCGATGTAACCTTCGCCACCATACGCTTTTCGCGATTGAATGGCGACCATTGCATCGTAAATTTTATGGTATTTATGCAAGGTGTCGGTTATTATGTAAGCGTTGTACAACGTATCCATGCGGGCATTTTGGTAAATTCTGACCGATTTATTAGCCGGAAAAACCGCCGCATCCGCTGTTTTAATAAACCGTACCCCTTCGGCATTAATGGTATAATTATTAAGGTCGTACAAGGCTTTTCCGGCAAAAAACCGGAGCGAATCCTGCGTTGGTTCGATGGATACAAATTCAGGCCCCGACAACTGTTTATCGAGCACTTCATAGTCTGAGAGAGAATCCATCTGCCTGAAAAAACGGTTCTGCTCACCCGACAGTTCCAGCTTATCCTCATCCATCAGCCATTTAACCTGGTCGAGGGTAGAGATGTACTTGTTAAAGGGGAGTTCAACAAACGAACCTTTATAGAGGTGCTCGAACTCACCCAACCCATTTTTAAAATCAATTCGTGCAAAATAGCCTTTTGAGATAAATATTTTATGCAGGCCTGTTTCGTCGAAAAGGGTAAAATCTGCTGAATCTGCCGACATGGTATTAAATTTAAAATCCATGGCCGATGAAAGCACTTCCGACCTGTCAAAGGTAAAAGCTCCTGTACCATGCATAAATTCAGGACTCAAAAACAGCGAACCGTTTAACCGGGTATTGTTGTAAATAACCAATTGATGGGCAGTGTCCATTGTGGTGAGTGTCATCATATTGCTGTCAACATCCCAATTTATCTGTATTGAATCGCCATGCACATCCGGTGTGTTGTATTTTTGCTCATCAGCTAGTGCCACAAAATTATAGCCAATACCTTTCAGCGAATCGGGATAAAACACCAAATCGGGTGAATTGAAGGTAGCATTCAGATAATCAACCCTTCCAGAGCCTCTAAATCCGCTATTATCGAGCTGAAGCGTATTGAAAAAACGTGCTTTTCCGCTGTAGATACTGTAGCCCGTATCCGGTGTTTGATGTACAAAGCCCAACGAATAATCGGGCATAACCACCAACGGTTCGTGCACAACCGGAATAATTCCATCGGCCATCAGGCTACCTTTAAATGCAAGCCCTGTGGTACTAAAGGCCGAAACGCTATCGAACACAAAGGGGTCAACCTTATAGTAAAACCGCTCACGCACCAGCGTACTATCCTGAATGCTTTTTCGGTTGTAATAAACATACCCGTAATCCTTACTCACAAATACAGGAAATTTAGGAAACTTATGCAGTCCCGATTTATTATTCGGATTGTCGATATAAATTTGCCCGTTTAGCTGTGTAATAACATTGTTAACTTTGCGGTAAAAGTACCGGTTTGCCTGCATGGTATCCTTTTTAACAAGATAAAACTGCATGGTATCGATATAATTCAGGTTCAGCATAAAACTGTCGTAAACAAACATACTGTTGTGCGAATAAAAATCGAACAACCCCACCCTGACCTTACCGTCAAACGAAAAATCGCGGTTCTTTTTTACCGAAACGGTTTTGTCGTATGGGAAAATGTATACTGCCTGCGAATCGCTGATTTTAACCTTCGGCACACCGTAAATTTCAAGGTCAAGTGTTTTGAGGTCGATAATGGCATTGGGCTTATTACGAACCTTTGAAACAAAATGGATAACATCGTAATCGGATTGACCCGACTTTGCAAATAGGTAGTAAAAAAGCTTGTTTTTAACAACAGCTGTACGGGTTTTACTATTATAAACAACAAACCCCCTGTTTGAAAGTTGCACCAACATAGCCACCGCCTGCTCGGGAGGCATATTCATGTAATCAGCCAACAGCGGAACCTCCACAAGGCGGCTTCCGTCGGAAGCATATTGTTTTAAATACCCGTCGATAACATAAAGCGGATTTTTTTGATCCATCACCTGAAACGAATAAAACTCTCTGAGTGAAAAATAGTTACTCGACTCAAAAGTTGCTACATTATCGCCCCGCACCTTTTTAAATTTCTTTAAATAGAGCTTGTCGTCGTTCATATTCCAATAAAGCGCCGGCACATCAATATCCATTTTATGGTACGAATCGTAAAAAGGAATATGGTCGGATGAGTTAAGCAGCGAGCTGAAAAGTACCATTTCATTTTTCTTAGTCAGATATCTCAGCCGCAAATCGGGATGATAAATAGAATCTCCTTCGAGGTAAAAAATAAACTCGGTATGCGGACTTTCAAGCTTTTCATCACTCAGCTTGAATCTGTCGGACAGAAAGCGTGCATACACTTCATCACGCAGTCGTACCGTAACCAATGCTTTATGGTTATCGGAGCCTATCCCGTAAAGGCTCTTTCCTTCCAGTTCCAAATTACATTTTAAATCGAGATTAGGATAAACCTCCCCCATTTCGATGCCATTTTCATAGGCCGTAAACATGGGATATACCGAGTGATTAGATGGCGGACTCGACAGCACCTTTTCCCGTAACTGTCCCAAAAGAGGCTGTTTAAAAAATCGTGGATAGTAGAGCCGTGCAGAGTCGATTGTAAAATAGTTATGATTCATTTGGATGGTGTAGGCATCAAAAACGGCATAAGTGGCTTTTGCCTGCTTTTCGCCAAACCGCTGCCAGGTAATTTTACCATTGGTTCCTTTCCAAAGCTCAGTGCTGTAGTAAAAAACCCCCGAAGTATTTAATACAACGCTGCTGTCGCGCTTAGTGGCACAAACTAAATTAAGATTGGAAAACGAAATGGTAAACACCGAATCGTAATGAAACCGGAACTTTCCATTGCGGTAATACCAGGCAAATGAACTTTTGGTTTTGTAAATCTGACGTTTTTCAAACAGACCGTTTCCTGTTTTTAAAAATCCCAAAAAGTTTTTAGTGGTCTTTTCATTTAAAAGTTGCGTTGCAAATCTGTGCCATGCCAGAATACTCGCCGGTGGCTGATGTGATTCGGACAACAGCGTAAGGCTGTAAATATACTGATACAAATTGGGATAGGCACGGACTTTTTTGTCCCTCATTTTTTGCACCAGCCCGCGAATGGCCTCTTTTTCCTCCTTGTTAAAACGTCCGACACTCCAGCCGGCATAAAACCGCTCCAATAAAACTTTTGACTTTTTTTGCCAGGTTTTTGAGGGAGTTCCCATCAATATGGTGGTAAGTTGCTGATAAAAAACTTCCGAATCGGTTGAAAGCGTATCAGGCACCGGCGTTTGACTTTTTGCCAACGAAACCACCATCGCCATCACTATAAACAAACCCAACCTGATTTTTAACATGCTTACTTACTGAATTTTGCTGCTGTCCAGCTGTTTTTTACCTTATGATCAACATACTTAAGTCCCAAACTTTCGGCATCCTTTTTAATATCCTTTAAATCGCTTTCGTAAAAACCGCTAAAATAAATAAAACCACCCTTTTTTAAACAACGTTCGTAGGCAGCCATATCGTGTAATAAAATATTTTTATTGATATTTGCCAAAACGATGTCAAATGTCTCCCCGGCAGGCAACGATGAAGCATCACCCAACAACGGCTCCACCATTGGCGTGTTATTGATTTTTAAATTTTCAGAAGTGCTTTCGTACGACCACTTATCGTTGTCAACAGCCAGGACATCGTCGGCTCCCATCATAACAGCAAGAATGGCCAGCACGCCCGTACCGCACCCCATATCAAGTACCGATTTACCGGCGATTTCGTTTTCATTTTCCAGCAGATAATCAATAATCAGAGCGGTAGTTTCGTGATGGGCAGTACCAAAAGCCATTTTGGGGTTTATTTCAATTTGAAAATCAACATCCTGCCTGCTTTCGTGAAAGGGTGCCTTTATATAAACCCTGTCGGCAATTAACACCGAATTGTAGTTGCTTTCCCAAACGGCGTTCCAGTTTTGATCTTTAATCACCTCAGTTTTTGGCTCAATATCAGTGTGAAAATCAATATTATCAATCAATCCGGAATGGTAATCTTTTTGAGGAATATATGCATAAATACACTCTTCGGTCTCCTCAAAGCTCTCAAATCCGGCCATTCCGAGGTCGGCCATTAATATATCTGTAAGCACCTCATTTTGAGGCTTAGCACAGGTAAGCTTAATATAATCCATTTTACTAAAATTATTCAGGGCTGCGCATTAAAAGCTGTTTGCAATGGCAACAAAATCGTTGGCTTTTAACGAAGCACCTCCAATCAGTCCGCCATCCACATCGGAATTAGCAAACAGCTCTTTGGCATTTCCGGCATTGCAACTACCGCCATAGAGGATGGTGGTATCATCGGCTGTTTTATCTCCATACTTTTCGGCAATAATGCGACGAATAAAGGCATGCATCTCCTGAGCCTGTGCGGCAGTGGCGGTTTTGCCGGTTCCAATGGCCCAAACAGGTTCGTAAGCAATTACCAGATTACTGAATTCATCGGCACTAAAGTGGAAAAGAGCTTCTTTAATTTGAGTTTCCACCACTTTAAAATGATTGCCGGCTTCACGCTCATCCAACTGCTCACCACAGCAAAAAATCGGGCGAATGGCATTTTCAAGCAACCGTTCCACCTTTAAAGCCAGCTGCTCATTGGTTTCGTTAAAATATTTTCTACGCTCGCTGTGCCCAACAATACAATATTGCATATTCATGGAAGCCAGCATGGAGGCAGCAATTTCGCCGGTATAAGCTCCCTTTTCGTGTTCACTTACATTTTGTGCCCCAATGGAGAGCAGGTTATCGTAGTCGCTTGCATAATCCGATACCAGCTCAAGGTAAACCGAAGGAGGGCAAACAACCACTTCGCATTGGTTTTCTGCTGTTTCAAGCTTTTCTAAAATGTCGGCAATCAGCTCTTCAGCCTCCTGAAAGGTGGTGTTCATTTTCCAGTTTCCAGCAACAATATTCTTTCTCATGACGATATAATTTTTTAATTTGACAAACAATTTTAAGCTATTTTATTGGTCAGATAACTTCATCCATTTTATAATTTGAAACCATCCTCCAATTACATTTCGCAAAAATATACTTTAAATCATTATGTACGATGTCTACCAAAAGTGTATAATAAAATTTAACATGTGGTCTAAAACAATTATGGTTAAATTTGAAGTTCAAAAATTTGTAATCAGATGAAAATACTTTCTGTCGATAAAATCAGGGAAGCCGATGCTTATACCATTAAAAACGAACCTATCCCGTCCATAGAGTTAATGGAACGGGCCGCATCGCAGTTGTTTTTTTGGATTACCAAACGTGTGGACAGCACACATTCGTTTAAAATATTTGCCGGAACAGGCAACAACGGAGGCGACGGGCTGGCCTTGGGTCGCATGTTGGCTGCTGCCGGTTATGAAGTGGAAATTTATGTTGTTCGTTATTCGGATAAAACCTCCGCTGATTTTCAGGTAAACTTTAAACGAGCAGAAAGCACGGACGGAATAACAATTATCGACCTTAAAACCATCTCTGATTTTCCGGAAATCGGAGATGAAGAGTTGGTGATTGACGCCCTTTTCGGGTCGGGCCTTTCGCGTAATATAACAGGGTTTCCGGCTGAGGTAATTAAACAAATCAATCAAAGCAGTGCGGTAAAAGTTGCCATCGATATTCCTTCGGGCATTTTTTCCGACAAAAGCTCCATCAGCTCAGAAAATACCATTGTCCGTGCCGACTACACCTTAAGCTTTCAATTTCCCAAGCTGGCTTTTATGGTACCGGAAAACGATTCGTTTGTAGGAGATTGGCATATTTTAGACATTGGATTGCATCCCGACTACATCAACCGTGTTCAAACCAACAATTTTCTTACGGTAAAAAATGATGTGGCTCCGTTAAAAAAGAAAAGAGCCAAATTTTCGCACAAGGGAACCTATGGCCACGCATTGCTTATTGCCGGAAGCTACGGAAAAATGGGCGCCGCTGTTCTTGCTGCCGAAGCCTGTTTGCGTTCGGGGGTTGGCCTGCTGCATGTACACATCCCCAAGGTGGGCTATCAAATTTTACAGACAGCATTGCCCGAAGCCATGATTAGCCTTGACAGATACGAAAACTACTTTTCAGAGCTACCCGACCTGGGCATGTTTAATGCCGTGGGAATCGGCCCGGGATTGGGTATGGAACACCAATCGCAAATGGCGCTAAAGCTTTTGATACAGGAGTTTAAAGCATCCATGGTGTTTGATGCCGATGCATTGAATATCCTTTCGGAAAACCCCACCTGGCTTGCTTTTCTACCTGCCGGAAGCATCCTCACCCCCCACCCAAAAGAGTTTGAACGCCTAGCCGGTAAGTGGAACAACGATTTTGAAAAACTGGAACTGCAACGCGCTTTTGCTGTCAGGCATAACGTTTATCTTCTATTAAAAGGTGCCCACACAAGTGTTTGCACACCCGATGGCAAATGCTATTTTAATTCCACCGGAAATCCCGGCATGGCCACTGCCGGAAGCGGCGATGTGCTTACCGGAATCATTACGGGGCTACTTGCACAACATTACACCCCGGGACAAGCTTCGGTACTGGGCGTTTACCTGCACGGGCTGGCCGGCGATATTGCAGCCAAAAAATCAGGAGAGGAAGCCATGCTTGCCGGAGATATTGTTAAAGCAATGGGCAAGGCGTGGAAGAGGTTAGGGTGAGATAAAATTATTCTTCTGTCGTGAAAGACTGAATATTTCAGTCAACTTATCGGGCAATCCGATAGTATGGTGTTTTGAAAGAATGTTGTCAAAATACGCATTTGCAAATTTAGCAGATTTAAAGACAAGGTTTGTTGATATTTCTGTTTGATATGTAAACCAATTGTGTTTAAGTAGTTTTGAACGGGTTGATTTCTGTCCCTGATCAAATTTAAAAAAGATACCCATCCAATGTTCTACTCTCTTAAGGGCAATACTTGGCTTAAATTCTTTGACCAAATTATTGAGCATCTCCAAATCTTCTACTTTGGTAAAAGAGTTGTCCTTCATTGTGTACTCTTTACCGGCCTGATCAAATTGCTTTTTCAGGTAATTGTGTCCGTTAAAATAAAACTCGCTTACAAAAGGTATGTATGATGATATTTTCAAATAACAAAGTCCAAGTTTCTCATCGTTGATGTAGATGTAATATTGACTAACGAACTTATTTACAGAGTACATTTTTGTGAAAGTTTTGCCTTTTTTAGTTTTGATATTTCTATTTGTAAAAGTCCTTACGTTTTCTGCGGCTTTGATTATAGCTATTACTTTACTTTTCTTGCTTTTCTTTGACAATTCCTCTTTATATTGGTCCTGGATGAGATCAATTTTTGAATGATATTTTTTCTTTTCAGCTTCTCCCCACCAATGTATTTTTATATCAATCTTTTCAGCAGTTTTTTTTATGTGTGAATTTAACTTGTCGGTAAGAAGTCTCATAACTCCATTGCTGTGGTTACTAAAGCCCAGGTTGCGCAATAAGTTGATTACAGAACCTTCAACAAATAAACCCTGTGTATAACCCCGCAAAACAATCCTGTCAAAACTTGTGTATTCTAATGAAAGATGATCTTGTAAAGAAGTATCCTGAACCGTCTGCATTTTTTTTTGCAAAGATAGTTACTTACGATGCACTTTTAAAATAGACCTTTAGGTCGGTATACTATCGGGATTAGGCTATAAAATCTCCTGAATTGCCCGTTCTATTATTTCATCTTGATTTTGGTTTAAGGTGTCGAGCAATACATGAATATCAGGCTCAAAGCCATTATCCAGATGACGGCCTTCGTAATCAATAAATTCGCTGGTCGATAATTCCCAATGCCAACCATTGGCCAGATATCCATCAGCCGTGCTTCCACTCCCACCACCTGTCCGCGAACCAATGAAAGTTACACTTGGCACAGGATTGAGGTAATAGATAAATGTGGTAGTTGCACTGAAACACAGGTTATCGGTTAACACCATCACAGGTTTTGTGTAGATCTTTCCTGATGCAGGGGTATTATACAATTTTTGTTTTGAGAAGTCTTTTTCACCGGGGCCTGTTTTGAACCATTCCTCACCTACGAAATACTCTTTTTCGGTGAAGTGTCGGGCAATTATGACTGCTGAGAAAG
>Ga0256831_1001938_pt1 | contig 10891 bp, 9 predicted proteins | sample 132544metaG_FD_189087 | JGI IMG/M metagenome (GOLD analysis project Ga0256831, IMG submission 189087) | Hydrothermal vent microbial communities from Lau Basin, Pacific Ocean - 132-544 | ecosystem: Environmental > Aquatic > Marine > Hydrothermal vents | place: Pacific Ocean: Lau Basin | collected... | reverse complement strand
GAGTTTTTTGATTAAAAGTTTTAAATGCTACATCAAAACTCTCTAAAATCGCTTCAGTTGAATCAATCAAAGTTCCGTCTAAATCAAATAAAATTACTTTCACGTTTAACCTCTTTTTCTAAATTATTAATAAAATTTGTTAATTTTTCAAAATAATTTTCATAATCAATTTCTTTTTTATTTTTTGCATTTTCCTCTATATAATTTGCAATCTCAGCAACTTCATCTATTCCTAAATTTAAAGAAGAGCCTTTAATTTTATGAGCATATTTTCTAATCTCTTCAAAGTTTTTCTTTTTTATAGCTTCTTTTAGCTCTTTTAAATCCTTTTTTACATTCTCAAAATATATATTTACTAAATTAATAACAGCATCTTTATTTAAATTTAATGCCTTGCTAAGTGAAGAGAGAAAATCATTTTTTACGTATTTATCAAAAATCTTTCTTAATTCTTCAAGTCTTATAGGTTTAGAGAGATAATCATCAAAACCTGCTTTAAAATATCTCTTTATATCATCTCTAAAGGCATTCGCAGTTAAAGCAACTACTGGTGTAGAAGTTATTTTTTTAATCTCTTTTAAAGCTTCAATGCCACTCATTTTTGGCATATTAATATCTAAAAAAATTAAATCATAATTATTTTCTTTAACTTTTCTTACTGCCTCTTCTCCATCTGAAGCAATATCACAATAAATTCCCCACTCTTTTAAAACAGCTTTTATAAGCTCTTGATTGAATTTATCATCTTCTGCAATTAAAACTTTTGCATTATATTTTTTACTCTTTTCTTTATGAGTAGTTTTTACTTGATTACATTTCTCAAATTCAAGTACAAAATAAAATTCACTTCCCTTTCCAACTTCGCTTATAAGCTCTATTTTGCCACCTAATTTTTCTACTATTTTTGATGAAATAGTAAGACCAAGCCCAGTCCCTCCAAATTCTCTAGCAATGCTTCCATCTGCTTGAGTAAAAGCTTTAAAAATTTCTTTTTGCTTATCTTTTGGGATTCCAATTCCACTATCTTTTACACTAAATCTAATTTTTACTTTTTTTTCATCTTCTTGTAATACTTTTATACTAACTATTACCTCTCCACCCTCTTTAGTGAATTTAATAGCATTTCCTATTAAATTTGCTAAAACCTGTTTTATTCTATGCTCATCGCTTCTTATACAATTTGGCAACTTATCTATTTCAATTTTATAGTTTATATTTTTCTCTTTAGCTTTTGCTAAAAAAAGAGATGCTAAATCAAAAAATACTTTATTTGGGTCAAACTCTTTAATCTCAATACTAATACCTTCTGATTCTATTTTAGATAAATCTAAAATATCATTAATTATTTTAAGAAGTGTATTAGCGCTTGAATTAATAATACTTATATATTTTTTAGACTCTTCATCTAAATTCTCTTTTTTATCAAGAAGCTGAGTAAAACCTAAAATTGCATTAAGAGGAGTTCTTATTTCATGAGACACAGTAGCTAAAAACATTCCTTTAGCTCTCTCTGCCATTTGAGCTTTTTCTTTTGCTTTTATAATCTCAGTAATATCATTTTCTAAAGCAATATACTCAATTATCTCGCCTTTTGAATTTTTAATAGGCATAATTCCAGTATCAACCCAATACTCTCCTCCATCTTTTTTTCTGTTTTTAATAATTCCTCTCCAAATTTTTCCACTTTTTATACTCTCCCACATATCTTTAAATACTTCTTTTGGCATATCAGGATGACGCACTATATCATAAGGTTTTCCTATAAGCTCATCTTTACTATATCCGCTAATATCACAAAAATTTTTATTTACATAAGTTATAATTCCATTAGTATCTGTTTTTGACACTATCAAAAGCTCATCAACTGCTTTTTTATACTGCTCTAGTATTTCGCTAACTTCTTTTAGCTCGTCTTGTTTTTCTAAAAGCTCTGTAATATCAGTTAAAGTAATAATTACCTTATTCTTTATTTTAGTAGCTTCAACCTTAAAAATATACTCTTTATTATCTTTTATAATTTTAACTTTATACTGCTTATCAGGATTTTTTAAAAGCTCTTTTATCCAATCTTTACCAAATAAAAAGCCTTCTTCCTTTTTAAATAATTCGCAAATACATTTATGATGTTTTTTAAATTCTTTTAAAGATTTAACACCAAAAAAATCCAAAAATGCCTGATTTACTTCTTTAGCTTCGTTATTTTTAACAACAATAATAATATTTTTTCTAGAATTTAAAATTTCTCTTGCGTAAGTATTAAACTTAAATAAATCTTTAATTTTTTCTAAAATGCTCAAACCTTAACCTTTTTAACTTAAGAAAATTATACTATAATAACTAAACTTTGTAAATAACATTAGCATTTTTTTGGAAGAATAAGCAGTTTTCATAAAATCAAAATGTTATATCTAAAAAATTTATAACCTCTTTTTTTATCTCAAAAACATCTTTAATAGAATTAAGTTTAATATCCTCAAACCTATTAACAGCCGCTAAAATAATTTTACTAATTCCTAAAAAATTAATCTCTTTTTCTAAAAATTTATTGATTGCATACTCATTTGCAGTATTTACTACAATTCCAAGCTCACTATTTTTTAATAAAGTATCTTTAATCTCCCAAACAGGATAACGACTTGAGCGAATATCTCTAAATTCTAAACTACCAACTTCAATTAAGTTTACTGGCTCTAAAATCCTCTTATCAATTTTTTGAAGTATTGCATAAGCTATTGGAAGTTTCATATCCGCTTTGCTTATATGAGCGGTAGTAGAGCCATCTTGCCACTCTATAAGCGCATGTATAATTGATTTTGTCTCTATAAAAGCATCAATATTTTCTGTATTAAAAAGCCATTTTGCTTCAAGTAATTCAAAAAGCTTATTTACCATTGTAGCTGAATCAATAGTTATTTTAACTCCCATAGACCAATTTGGATGAGCTAAAACATCCTCTAATGTAGCAGTATTTAATCTCTCAAGAGGCCAATCTCTAAGCGCACCACCACTTGCTGTAATATAAAGTTTAGTAAACGGGTGGATGGGTGGATGGGCAGATGGATTTAAATGCTTTCCTTTTTCCCTGCTTTCCTCTTCCCTGTTTAAAAGATACCAAAGCCCAAAGTGCTCACTATCTATAGGAGTAATTTTAGAAGTATCTATAAATTTACCAGCAATTACAAGAGACTCTTTATTAGCAAGAGCTATTTTTTTATTAAGCTCTTGAGCTTTAAGAGTTGGCTTAAGCCCTGCTTCTCCTACAAGCGCATTAACTACTAAATTGCTTTTGGCTTTTTCTAAAACCTCTAAAACAGCCTCCTCACCATATAAACAATTTTTAAAATTAACTTTATTTGCACTCTCTTTATCTTTAACTACTACATATTTTGGTTTAAATTCCTCAATTTGTTTATTTAAAAGTTTGTAATTTTTACCAGCAACTAACACCTCAATATCTAAATTATAACGTCTTGCAATTTCTAAAGTATTTCTTCCTATGCTACCAGTAGAGCCTAAAATTATCATTGATGTCCTAAAGAAACAATCATAGCCCAAAGCAAAGGAGCAGCAAATAAATATCCATCAATCCTATCTAAAATTCCTCCATGTCCTGGTAATATATTTCCGCTATCTTTAACTCCTACTCTTCTTTTTAAAAAGCTCTCAAACAAATCTCCAAAAACACTTGCTAAACTAACACAAAAAGAGATAATAAATGCATCTAAAAAATTAAAAAACATAAGCCCTACAATTGAGCCAATTATGCTTCCACTAACAACCCCTCCAATTACACCTTCATAAGTTTTATTTGGAGAAGTGATTGAAAATTTCTCTTTTATAAACTTATTCCCAAAATTTTTGCCTATTACATAAGCCATAGAATCAGTAATAGCAACTATTACAATAAGCCACAAAAGAGAGCTCATGCCACCTATTAAATAAAGCTCCTCTAAAATCATCAAAGGTAAAAAAGGATATAATGCTAGTGAAATTAAATTTATATCTTTTTGATAATATGCCACATATCCACTAACTGATATTACTCCAATTACTGCTATTAGCAAAGGAGATATAAAAATAGCTAACACACTTAAAATACTCAAAAAATAAAAAACTCTTTCATCTTTTATAGAAAATAAATTCTTCGCCTCATATAATGCGGCAATTGTAATTATTGCTATAACCAAATTAGTAAGATACATATTATTTATCAACCCAACAATTAACAAAAATACAACTAAAACAATTGAAGTTATTAATCTTTCTTTCATTTTACGCCTTTATATCCAAATGTTTTATTTTAACCTCTTCTTTTGAATCATCTTCAGGTAAAATTTTCTCAATTTTTTCTACTTTTTTTACTTCTGTAACTTTATCTTCTTTTTCTTTAGCCGTGATTTTTTTTATCTCTTCGCTTATAACTTCCCTTGCTATATAATCAGATGCTACCATAGAAGGTATATGCATATTTTGATTTATAAAAGTAATTTGTCCTATAACCCCCATTTTAAATCCTTTTAAAATTGTATCATATCCTAACCTTTAGAGTAGAATATTTCCCATATTCTACATTTGCTCTCTCTTTTACTTTTACAAATTTTCTTTTTGTATAATCAACTTCACCTTCTTCTTTTCCACTAAATGCTACTGCTAATTTTGCCGCTTCTTGCAAAACTTTTTGAGGAATTTGAAGTTTATTATTTTTGATAATTACATGTGCACCTGGATAATTTTTGATATGAAGCCAGTAATCATTTGCATTGGCTTGTTTTAGTAATTTAATATTGCCTTTTTCATTTTTCCCTACCAAAATCATATAATCATCATACATAAATTTAGCAATATTTTCATCTTCTTTTTTATCTTTTTTAGAAGGTTTATAAATATTAAGCTCTGCCAAATTTGTGGCTTTTTCTACAAGTTTTTTATAATTTTTCAAAAATTCAAGCTGTTTTGTTAAATGCTCTTTTTCAATTTCTACATTTTTAGCTTTTTGCTTCATTTTTTTAGAGAGTTTATAATAATAATTTCCAATTTCCCTAATGTTTTTAAGCTCAGGCACAGGAATAGTTATCTCATTTCCTTCAAAATCATATGTTTTTAACTCTTTCATATATGGCTTTATCTGATAAAGATTAGCCATAGCGACATCTGCAAAAAGTTTATACTTTTGTGATTTCTCAAGTAGCTTGTCTTTATCTTCAATTGAATTTAATTTTTTTTGAATCTCTTTTATCTTTTTATCTATTTTATTTATTATTGATTCTTTTTTTTGCTTTAGCCTAGTTTCATATTTTTTCTTAAAAAGCGCTTTTGTGTACTTTTCTAAATCATCAATTTCAAAAACTTTTTCTTTTATCTCAATAGGTGGTAATTCTTGTAATTTTTCTCCTGGTTTTACAACTCTACTTGATAGATTTTCACTAATATGCCTTAGAGCTTCTATAACTCTATCTTCTTCATCTAAAATAATTGCATTAGTATAGCGCCCAGTAAATTCAAATCTAATTTTTACTATTTCACTCTTAAAATTACTTCTACTCTCAGCAATAATAGTTAAAATTCTCTCTTTAGCAACAGCATCTAAAATTTTAGCCTTTGTAAATTTTCTCTCTAAAACTATATCAAAAGGAGCTTTAAATTTTTTAACCAAAGGATAATCAATATTTATATAAATATCTCCACTTCCTTTTGTTAAATCAAAATAAAATTTATCTTCATCTATTTGCATTAAAATTAAATTCTCATCAACTCTAAAAGCTTTTTTTATTATGTTTTTTTGTTTTATAAGCTCAGCTATCTTTTTTAAAATAAAAGCTTTCATCATCCACACCTAAGAGCATATTTAGCAAGAGATATAAATTTTCTTAGCTTATGCTTATCTTTTTTACCAGGCTTACTCTCAACCCCACTACTTACATCAACCCCATAAAATCCATAATGCCCCACTTCAAAAACATTTTCTGGACTTAACCCTCCAGCCAAAATAATTTTTGAATTGTCTTTGTTTTCAAACCACTCAAGAGGTATCCTCTTGCCACTTCCTCCATACTCTTTTACATAAGCATCAACTATTCTATATTCATCTCTAAACTTTTCAATATCTTTTTTTTCTTTTACTCTTACAACTCTAATATATTTACATTCTAAATTTTTATAAAACTCTTCACTTGCATCAAAGTGAATTTGAGCAATATCTGCTTTTGTATATTTCATAACTTCATTTACATACTTACTATCCACATTTACAAACAAAACTGCCTTAACCACAAAAGGAGGAAGTTTATCTACTATTTTTTTAATATCTTCTGGCTTTATAAACCTTGGAGATTTCTCATATGTCACAAACCCTAATGCATCTGCTCCATAATCGCAACTAAGCTTAGCATCCTCATAATTTGTAATTCCACATATTTTTACTCGCACTTTAATTTCCTTATAGCTTCTTTATAATCAGGATGTTTAAATATAAAACTTCCAGCTACTAAAATATCAGCTCCAGCTTCTTTAAGTAAAGGTGCATTTTTATCATTTACTCCGCCATCAACTTCAATTAAAAGTTTTGGATTTTTCCTCTGGGCTAATTCTCTTAGCTCTTTTATCTTATCAAGCACACTTGGAATAAATTTTTGCCCTCCAAATCCTGGATTTACACTCATAAGCAATACCATATCCACATCAGCTACAATGTATTCAAGTAAACACACAGGAGTTGCTGGATTTAGCACTACTGCTGGGCGAATTCCTTCACTTCTTATTTTTTGAATAACTCTATTAATGTGTTTTTCTTCTTCAATATGAAAACTGATAAACTCAGGTTTTAAATGCTTATACATATCAATAAAAAATGGAATATTCTCCACCATAAAATGAATATCAAGAGGAACATCAGTAGCATTTTTTACTGCTTCAAGAATCATAGGTCCCATTGTCATATTTGGCACAAAATGACCATCCATTACATCACAATGAATTAAATCTGCTCCAGCTTCACTTACTTTTTTTACATCATCTGCTAAATTACCAAAATCTGCACTTAAAATACTTGGCGCTATTTTCATAACATTCCTTTTACTTGATTTCTACCGCTTTTTTTTGCTTCATACAAAGCCATATCTGCTTTTGCTAGTGAAGCTTCTAAATTGCCATTATATGCACTAACACCTATAGAAATAGTAACCTTTTTACCATCAAAATCATAATTTTCTATTATTTTTCTTAGTTTTTCAGCAAGCTTTAGTGCATCTTTATATTTTGTATTAGGAAGTATCACAACAAATTCTTCTCCTCCCCATCTTCCTATTATATCACTTTCTCTAAAATTAGACTTTAAAATATTCCCAATTTCACTTAATACATAATCCCCAAACTCATGACCATAAGTATCATTTATTTTTTTAAAATGGTCTAAATCAAAAAATAAAACACTTCCTCTTTTAACTTCTTTTAACTCTTCTAAAACTCCTTTTCTATTATAAATTTGTGTAAGCTCATCATAAAGCGCTTCACTTTTTATTTTTTTAAACCTTTTTTTAAACCATAAAATTAGTAAGAAAAATACAATTAAAACTATAAAAAGTATCCATGCAATACTTTTTTTATTATTATTTCTCTCAATAACAATTGTATTTAAATACCTATTTAAAATCTCTTCTCTCTCTTGTGGTGTAATAGCAGAGATTGCTTTATTTATTTTTTGTAATAAATCTTTTTTATCTTTTCTTATCATAATTTGGACATTAAACTTAAAAGGCGTTTTAAAAGCAATTTGAAGATTCATTAAATGATTTTTATTTATAGTCCATAAAATCGTTGGTAAAATATCAACAGCACATTGTGCTTTTTTATTTCTTACTAAATTTAATGCCTCAAATACATCTTTAGTTTCTACATAATTTAAATTTGGATAATATTTTTTCATAAGTTTTTCTGCTGTAAAATTCTTACCAACCGCAATAGATTTAATATCTTTAATCGATTTTATTACCTCATCATTTCTACAAATCACAGCCAAAGGAAAAGAAAGATATGGTTTTGAGAAAATAGAAAATTTTTCTCTATCAGGAGTAGCTGAGGTATTTATAGTCAAATCTGTTTTTTTCTCTTTAATATCTTTTAATACATCAAGCCAATCATACTTAATATTAAATTTATAATTTAAATGTGCTTTTTTAGCTATAAGTTTCCAAAAATCTACTCCAATCCCATAAAGTTTTTTATTTTCATAAATATCAAATGGAGGCCAATTAGCAGTAACATCTACTCTTAAAACTTTTTCATCCTCTTTTAAATGATAATTTTCAAATAAAACTTTATCAAAATTTATTTTCTTATTTAAATAAAGAGAGGATAACAATAATGTTTTATATGCTAAATCTTTTCTAAAATCAAATGTTTCTTCAAAAGATTCATTTAATTTTTCTATATCATTTTTATGCTTATCCAAAAACTCTTTTGTAGTAACAATAAAAAACTTATTTAACTCAATTCCATACTTTTTTAAGGGAAAATTATAAATATCTTTTCTTTTAAATCTTTTAGAGTATACAATAGCATCTAATTTTCTATTCAAAAAATCATTAATATTGCCTTTTACTATTTTATAATCTTTATTCACCTTATCTAACAAAATTTTTGAAGCAAAATCTATATTTGCAATAGCTTTAATATCACTTAAAGATTTTTTATAAGTTAAAATATACTCTCTTACTTCTCCTATTGGAGTTAAAATAATTAAATTTTTCTTAAAAATCAAAGGTATCTCATTGTATGAAACAACAGCTAAAGATTTATTAAAATCTACATCTTTTATATTTTTATAATTAACATATTTTAGGTTTTTTATAGGTTTTTTTTCAAAATTATCAGGGGTATACAAATCAAAAGAAAAAAGCTTACAAACAATAAAACTAACAATAACGACTTTTAATACATTCATAAAGCTCACACCTTCTATCTCTAAAAAATGGCCAAATTTTTCTAACTTCTTTGGCTTTAATTAAATCTATATCAGCTTCAATTATCTCTTCATTTAATCCACCTCTTGCTATCTCTTCTCCTTGCGCTCCAAATATAAAGCTATTTCCCCAAAATTCAATTCCACCAAGACACCCACTCTCATCTTTTTCTTTCCCTACTCTATTTACTGCTATTACATACACTCCATTTGCTACTGCATGACCCCTTTGAACGCTTAGCCAAGCATTTAGCATTTTTTCTTTTTCTTCTTTAGTATTTTCTTTTTCACAAAGCTCATCTACTCTATCCTCAGGACACATTAACCACCCAATAGCTGTTGGATAAATTAAAATTTCAGCTCCTTTTAAAGCCATTATTCTTGCAGGCTCAGGATACCATTGGTCCCAACAAACCAAAACCCCAAGTCTTCCTACACTTGTATCAATTGGCTCTATTGAATCACCAGGTGTAAAATAAAACTTCTCATAAAATCCCGGGTCATCTGGAATATGAGTTTTTCTATATTTTCCAGCAATTTTTCCTCTATCAAATACAACAGCCGTATTATAATATATTCCATCCATTACTTTTTCAAAAAGTGAAGTTACTAAAACTATATTTTTTTTCTTGCTAACTTCAGCCCAAAATCTAACATCTTCATCAAAACTCTCAGCATATTCAAAATATTTTGTATCTTCACTTTTACAAAAATATTCATGCTCGTGAAGCTCTGGGAGAACAATCAAATCACCTTTTGCTTTTTCTATCATTGATAATGTATGAGCAATTGTTTTTTCTTTATCTCCTTTAAATTCTTGCTGGATTAGAGATACTCTCATCAAAACCCTTTTTTATGATTATAACAAAAATGATATAATTTGAAAAAAAGGAGTAAAATGGCAAATTTATTAATTATTGGAGCTGGCGGAGTTGGAAGAGTTAGTGCTTTTAAAGCCGCAAAAAATAAAGATACTTTTGAAAATATAGTGCTGGCTAGTAGAACTAAAAAAAAATGTGATGAAATAGCAAAAGATATTAAAGAAAAACTTGGAGTTGAGATTAAAACATACGCGCTTGATGCAAACAAAAAAGAAAATGTTGTAGACTTAATCAAAAAAGAGAATATTGATATAGTTTGTCATGTAGCACTTCCTTATCAAAACTTACCTATTATGCACGCTTGTATTGAAACAAGCACTGCTTATCTTGATACTGCATTAGCTGAGAGTGAAGATAATCCAGATACTTATTATGATTTGCAATGGGCTTTAGATGAAGAGTTTAAAAAAGCTCATACAATGGCTCTTCTTGGTTGCGGGTTTGACCCTGGTGTTACTTCTATAATGGTTAAATATGCCGCTGATTATCTGCTTGATGAAATAGAAGAAGTAGAAATTTATGATTGTAATTTTGGAGAGCATGGAAGAGCATTTGCTACAAATTTCGACCCTGAAATTAATCTAAGAGAGCTTAATCTTCCTGGAAAATATTGGGAAAATGGAGAGTGGAAAACAACTAAACCTTTTGAAATTCAAATAAAACACAACTACCCAGAATGCGGTGAAGCTACAAGTATTTTAATTTGGCATGAAGAGCTTGAGAGCATTGTCAAGCATTTTCCAAATTTAAAATCTGCAAAATTTTATATGTGTTTTTCTGATAAATATCTATATCACTTTAATGCCCTAAAAAATGTAGGAATGTTTAGCATTGAGCCAATTGAAATATGTGAAGGTTGCAAAATTTCGCCCCTTCAATTCCTAGCAAAAGTACTGCCAGACCCACAAGAGCTTGTTAAAAACTATAAAGGTAAAACAAATATAGGTGTTGTAGTAAAAGGGATTAAAGATGGTAAAAAGAAAAAATACTATATCTATAATATTTGCGAGCATGAAAAAGCCATAAAAGAAACTGGCGCTCATTGTGTAAGTTA
>Ga0256831_1001937_pt1 | contig 10898 bp, 10 predicted proteins | sample 132544metaG_FD_189087 | JGI IMG/M metagenome (GOLD analysis project Ga0256831, IMG submission 189087) | Hydrothermal vent microbial communities from Lau Basin, Pacific Ocean - 132-544 | ecosystem: Environmental > Aquatic > Marine > Hydrothermal vents | place: Pacific Ocean: Lau Basin | collected... | reverse complement strand
CCAAAACATTTTCATCTTTATACCCTCTTACTTTTTAAATTAAATAATTAACGAGCTACAATAGCTAAAATTATGCCACAAATACAATCTTTTAGTACTAAGGCAAGTACAAACCAATCATTTTCCCAAACTACGAAATTGTAACTATTTATGGGAAACCATTACGATAACGGACAACACCGTGCAACCGACTTGAATAAAAAAAGTAGTGCTTCTTTTTGATTATAAATTTCACTAACTTTGTCCAACCAAATTTAATTTGCAATCATACATCTAAATCTGTTGTTTTATGAAATCATTAGCATCACTACTATTTTTCACTATTTTAATTAATAGTATGCCTACCACACTTCATTCCGAACCCGGTTTCTTTTCTTTCCCAAATCAGGAAATAAAGAAGATATCCAAAGAACCTGTTATCGAATTAATCACAAAATCTTTTGACGCCGATACAGTTACTATTGGCACACCTTTAACCTTTGATGTTTATTATAAAAATGTTGGAGAAGACCCTCTAATTCTAACAAAAGTAAGAACAAGCTGTTCCTGTACAGTAGCCTCGTTTTCAAAGGTTCCATTACTACAAGATGAAGTGGATAAAGTAGTATTAAAACTGGACACCGAAAAACCGGGGACCTTTATCAAATCGGTTGCCATTTACTCAAATGCTTCAAACGCTTATGATGAAACTATCAATAGTTCACGAATTGTTTTTAAAATAAAATGGGTTGTTGTAAACAAGAATTTACATTCAGAAACAAAAGAATCCTCTGATAAAGCTAAATAACTCTTGTTAATTATTTAATTCATTTTGTATCATAATATTACCATTACAAATAACAATAAAAAGCCAGAATAAAAATATTCCGGCTTTTATATTTAATTATAGCATAACAAATGGCCTATTAGATACCATCAATTACCGTAGTCCACCCATGTGTATCTTCTTCGGTACCTTCCTGAATACCTCTTAACCGGTTATACAGTTTAGTTGAAACCTGCCCTACCTCTTCACCATAGAAAAATTCCTTTTTCATCTCCCTGTCAACAATCTTTTTAATAGGTGTAATAATAGCTGCTGTACCACAAGCGCCTGCTTCCTCAAAAGTTTCCAACTCGTCAAATGGCACCTTTCTTCTTTCAACTTTCAACCCAAGGTCTTTTGCAATTTGTTCCAAGCTCATATTTGTAATTGACGGCAATATACTTTTTGACTGTGGCGTAATATAGGTATTGTTTTTTATTCCAAAGAAATTCGCCGGACCCGCTTCATCAATGTACTTTTTTTCGATGGCATCAAGAAACAATACAGAAGCATAACCACCCAAATGGGCGCGCTCGGTAGCCCTTAAACCGGCAGCATAATTTCCTCCGACTTTTATATGGCCTGTTCCCAAAGGAGCGGCTCTGTCAACATCGCGAACAAGCTCAACGGCAACAGGTTTAAAGCCCGTTTTAAAATAAGGCCCCACAGGAGTAACAAACACCATAAACATATATTCATTGGCAGGCTTTACCCCTACCTGAGGACCGCTTCCAAACAGTAGTGGCCGCACATAAAGTGTTGCTCCCGTTCCATAAGGTGGGATAAACCGGGAATTTAGCTTTACAGCCTTAATTATAGCATTATAAAACACTTCATCAGGTACTTCCTGCATTAAAATACCATGTGCCGAATTTCGCATTCGCTTTGCGTTTTCCTGCCATCTGAAAAGCCTTACTTTACCATCTTTTCCACGATAGGCTTTTAACCCCTCAAAAGCTTCCTGCCCATAGTGAAGCGCGGTGGCTGCCATATGAACAGGCACATATTCCGAAGAACTCACTTCGATTTCACCCCACTTTCCATCACGGTAATAGCAACGAACATTGTAATCTGTTTTAAAATAGCCAAAGGGAAGTTCTCCCCAATTAATATCTTTTTCCATAACAATACTTTTTAATATTTTCGGATGGCTAAGGTACGAAATTAATACTAAGGAGGAAAAGATGCAGCAGGAAATCAGCTAAGTGATTTACTGAAATTTGACCTGCTTCCTGTTTTACACCACTAAAAACTATCGACATTGTTCAGTTAATAACTATTCTGAAATTCAAAGTTTTCAACATCATAACAATATACTTTTGTGTAAGTTTTTAACAAAAAAGCATGTTAACTGAGTCAGGATTAAAATCGTTACAGGCCCTTATCAGTATGGTTGACGAACCGGATGATGGTGTTTATTCATCACTTAAAACCCAGTTGCTATCGTACAAAGAAGATGCCATCCCCCCATTAAAAGAGGCATGGATGGCAGCAACCGATTTACTGGTTGTTTCAAGGTTGGGAGAACTGTTAGACGAGATTAACTTCAGATTAATTTATAACGAAACGGAAGCCTGGGTTAGCAGCGGAGAAAAGATTCTTACAAAAGCCATGTTTTTAATTAACAAACTGGGTGATAACCGGTTCAATGAAGATGCCTGCCAAGATAAGATAGCGTTACTTTTTAAAGATGCGTGGCTTGAGATGAATGAAAATCTTACTGCTCTGGAAAAGATTAAAGTACTAAACCACATCTTTTTTTCCATTCATAAATACAATAGCAATCCTGCCACCAACGATGGCGTGGAAGACTTTTTTATCAATAAGTTAATGAATACAAAAGAAGGAAACGCCTCTTCAATGGGAATTCTTTACCTGTCGATTGCACAGTATTTAAAACTTCCGGTATTCGGGGTAAATTTGCCAGGCCACCTGATTTTAGCTTATGTTGACGACAGGTTTAAACTTAAAGACTTAAACAGCTATAAGCGTGAAGATGTTTTGTTTTACATCAACCCTTTTAATGGTGGTGCCGTTTTTACCGAAAGCGAAATAGAACTTTATATTAAGCAGGTAAAACTAACTGAAAAAGAGCACTATTATCTTCCTGCCGACAACCGGTTAATAATTGAACGTTACATAATAGAACTACAAAAAGCTTACATACGTGAGGATGACAATACAATGAGTGATAAACTCAAACAACTTTTGAGGCTATTTAAAAACTCAAAATAATCCTTTCAAAAAAGAGAGTTTAAACTCCAAAACACTAATTCGGCTTACTATTTTATTCCCCGTTCGTTTTTAATGCTCTCGTAGGCATCGTTTACTTTTCGAAACTTTTCTTCGGCAGCTTTTCTAATATCTTCACCCAGATTGGCAACACGGTCGGGGTGGTATTTTTTAGCCATTTCGCGATAGGCTTTCTTAATCTCATCTTCGGTGGCTTCAGGCGTAATTTGCAGCACCTTATAAGCAGCATTGGTATCTTTAACAAACATGGCTTTTATCGACTCAAAATCGGAAGCACCAATACCCATATAACCCGAAATATGGTTGATGATGTTTATTTCCGACTTGTCAGCACGGTCATCAGCTAAAGCGATACCAAACAGGTAGTGGAGTAGTTGCAGCCGTGTGGCGTAATCCAAATGCCGACTAATCTGTTTGCTGACATCAGCTACCTCAATGTCCTGCTTAATAAGCTCTCCCAGCAATTTAATGTATTGTGGAGCCTGACTTCCAAAATTGGTATAAAAAAACTGCTTAACAAAATCCAATTCCGAACGCTTTACCTTACCGTCAGCTTTCATTACCGCTGCTGTTAACACCAACAAACTCATGTTAAAATCGCTGGCGGGGCTTTGGCCGTACTCAAATTTCCCTTTGGACATATCATCGTACATTTTACCAAACACAAACCCAAGTATTCCACCTATGGGTCCACCAAACGCCCATCCCAAACCTCCTCCAAGCCATTTTCCGTAGCTGTGGCCTCCTTGACTGCTCTGAGTTGTGCTAGCTGAACCTGCGTTATTTGCGCGGTTGTTTCCTGCATCAGACTGATTACTTTTTTTATTTTCCGAAGATGATTTGTTCCACTTAATAATGTAATAAACTACTACACCTATTAGTATAATCAACAAAAATTTACTCATAATATTTCTTTTAATGCAGAAGACATCCCATCAACAAACAGGCCAATCCAATAAAAATATTCCGTTAAAGTTGCAGGGCAAGTTGCTTAAAAACATCACCCCGATGTTCAAAATTATGAAACTCATCATAGCTTGCAGCGGCAGGCGACAAAAGACAAACTCCACCCAAAGGGGTAACTTTTTTTATAACTTCAAAAGCCTGCTTAAGATTGGCTACCTCAAAAAGAGAGGATGCTATTTTATCATCATTTTGAATTAAGGCAATCATTTTTTTACCGGCAGGCCCGGTAAAAATCAGATTATTAACAGGATGCTTCTCCAAAAAACTAACAAGTTTTGAAAAGTCAAGCCCACGGTCGAAGCCACCCAGAATCAGGGTATCCACCTCTCCTACCGCTTGAACAGCTGCAATGGCAGATTCGGGAATGGTGGAGATGCTGTCGTTATAAAACCGGATGCCGCCATGTACACCGAGATACTCAAGCCGGTGAGGCAATGGCTTAAATGTAGTTGCTGCTTTAAAAGCCGAAACGGTATCAATTCCAAAGGGCTTAACCGCCAAAATGGCTGCTTTTACATTGTTTAAATTGTGAGCACCTTTTAATTGCATGTCCCCGGGTGAAATATCCGCTTCGCTTTCAAAGAATTTAATTGCAGATTTAACTTTTTTCAATTCGCCTGATAAATTGCCGGTAGTTACCAGCAAATCATCCTGTTCAAGAAATTTTGTAATGTTTAATTTGGCTGTTTTATACGCCTCGAAACCGCTAAAGTGATCAAGATGCTCAGGAAATATATTTAACAAAACGGCCACCTTTGGCGAATGATGTACAAACTCCAGTTGGTGTGCCGACATCTCAAAAACCACCACTGTATCCTTATCTATTTCATCAATTCTGTCAAGTGGCGGGATGCCAATATTTCCCAATAGGATAGCCCTCTTGTTGTTCTCCTTTAATATATGCGTAATGAGGCTGGCTGTGGTACTTTTTCCTTTGGTTCCGGTTACGCCAATGGTCTGCTTCCCGTAAAACTGCAAAAACAGGTCGGTTTGTGAAGTTATTTTCTCTTTATCCGTACAATGAACATCTTTTAGTGAAATCCCCGGTGACTTAAATATCTGATCATAATCCTTCAAGGTGGTTAAATAGTCATCTCCAAGATGAAATTCCAAAAAAGAGTCGTTAACAAGTTTTTCTTTTACCAACGGATTTCCATCGGCAACCCCTAACAACTTTTTAGGAAAAGCCTTGCGCAGCCATTTATAACTTGAAAGCCCTTCGCGGCCTAACCCCAGCAATAAAAGCTTTTTATTTTTTAATCTTCTGAATAAATCTTCCATGCAGCCGTCGTTTTTCAATCAAACGAAATCTTTTTCAAACTATTTTTTAACACCGACAGATACTTTTCGGGCAGATTGTGTTCCGTATTAAAGGCCTTCAATAAATTAAACATCGCACTACGGGCAAACTTGTTGTAGGAGACTCCCGTTAACAATTCAGGCAAGGGAGCAACATGGTTTTGCGCAATATAACTCACCGCAGCGTTTACTTCATCGGGTGTGCCCACACATTCAAACGGCTTCACGTTGGCAACTCCGGTTAATTCATCAAATAAAGTTTGCAATGATTTGTCATCAAGCAATTCTTTGCCAAAAATATTTTTCAGCTTATCATCTCCTAAAAACGGCCCCAGAATAATTCGTGTAAACAAACACTTGGAGCAATGGCCGCACCAACTGTCGGTTTTGCTCCCAACGTTGCAACTCCTGAATGAAAAGTGATGTTGTGATAATAGTGAAAACAACGCTCCAATCTGCAGTTCGTTCAATGGCCTTAAAAAGCTAAAGTAGTGTACTTCAGGCGTTATATATCTGGAAAAATAGTTGGTAAAATCCTTTTCAAATTCAAACGATTTTGAATACTGATGGTTAATATTTGAGCCGGGAATCGTGCTTTCGTTAGCACTACTTTCGTTTGACAGGGCAATATACTTTGCTCCTGACAGAACAGCTGTAAGCGAAGTTACAAAAGCCAATAAAGCCGAAAAGGGTGTGTGTCCGTTTAAAAAACCGCGGTTGTTTAATTCAAGTAGTTTTTGATCGATGGTTCGGTTAACCACAATGGAGTTTTCCATGGTAAAACCTGCGTTTTCAATACTTCTAACAACAGCTTCGCGCGGGTTTAAAGCCATAGGGATTACTTTGTCGCCGGCATTCTTTAAAAGTTGGAGGGTCACCACCGAATCCTTACCGCCACCCACTGGAACCAATACTGCCTCACTACTTAAAGGTGTCCGCTCAGGCTCTAACATGCTTCCTTCCGATACAATCTCCATAAAATCATCCTGAGACGTTACAATTCCGTTTAGATAAAAAAATTCGCCAAGTCCGTTAAAATAGAGTTTCTTCCAAAACAGTACCTGCTCACCGGTTAGCTTGTGCGGCTTAATAATCACTTTTGGAGGGCAGGCAGCTTTCCAGTAGCTGATTAATTCAACCATTCCGATATGAAAAACCAAATTCTTTAAAAGAGAATCTGACAGTTTGTCAAACCGGTAAAAACTACGTTTTTCAATAGTAATTGAAGGGTGGAAAATAATTTCATCATTGAGTAAAAATGTAAATTCAGCTTTTAAAACCCCATTATTTACTTTAAATGAATAGGAATGATATTCAAAAGTTTGATACTTTTGCCTCAGATTTAAAAACTTGCTGTGATTTTGGACGACACTCAAATTAATGGCTTGTTTTTTGTTATAAAATAATTTGACACAAAAATACGTTAATTCTAAAGAATAGCAGAAGTTTTTATAATGGGCGAGTCGAACAAAATATTTCAAATTAAAAGTAACGGCCTTGAGCCGGCCAAAGGAAAGTTGCTCCTTTCGGAACCTCTAATGGGGGATTACTATTTTGGACGATCGGTTGTTTTGCTTGCCGAACATAACGAGGAAGGCTCGTTCGGCGTTATATTAAACAAGCCTGTTACTGCTAAATTTAACGATGTTATTAAAGATTTCCCTAAGTTTAACACCAACATTTATATTGGTGGCCCTGTTGAAGTAAACAAACTTTTTTATATACACACGCTTGGAAATCAAATAAACGGGGCTGTTAAGATTACCGACGATTTATATTGGGGTGGCGATTTGGAAGCTGTAAAAGAGGCCATTTATCTCGGGCTTGCCTCCAACGAAAATTTCCGCTTCTTTATTGGTTATTCCGGATGGGATGCAAACCAACTTAATAACGAACTGAAACGCAACTCATGGATTGTTACCGAAGCCAAAAAGGATTTCTGCTTTGGTGTTCGCCCTACCGAAATGTGGGAATCGTTTATGAAAAATCTCGGAGGAAAATATTCGTACTGGACTAAATTTCCCGCTGATCCAAATCTGAATTAGCAACTTTTCTTTTTAATTGGAAAAAAGTTTTTATTGATTTACCCTTTTAAGGAATTACTTTACCTTTGTAACAAATCAATCCCCATCTTCTCATGAAAGCAATAGGAAAAGTAATTATTAGTATGGTTTTTCTAATTATTAGTTTCCCTGCCATAGCCCAATTTTCGACAGGTTCATTTGTCGGGTTAAACTTTGGAAAACTAACCGGTGATGCCCCCAAGGGAGGATATTACATGCCAAATCACGGACTAAATGCCGGCGTTATGATTGATATTCCGGTAAGCAGGGAAATCAAATTGAGTTTGCAACCATCCTATTCACAGGAGGGTACAAAAGTTTATTATTCACAAGGAAAATATGTGGAGCCTATTGATAGTATCCAATTACGGCTTAATTATTTTTCACTGCCGCTGATGATAAAAGTTCAAAGCTTAAACAAACATTTTTATGCTGTGGGCGGACTTGAAGCCGGTTTTTTGTCGGGTTACAAACTTACAAGCCACGAGCAATTATTATCAAACCAACTATCTGTTGCAAAATTTAATCTTGCAGCACATTTTGGCGCCGGATACCGTATTTTTTTAGGCTATCCTGTTTTGTTTATCGAGTTGCGTTATGCGCAAGGCCTCATCAACCTTACCGATGAGCCGGTTGATAAAAGTTATGTTCCACGGGTTAAAACCAGTGGAATGAAATTTCTTATCGGTATTGAATTGCCCCTGTCGAAACAAGAAAAACAATAAACGTTTATAAACCTCCAATTCGTTACATATGAAAAAGATTTTTATAGTTTACCTGTTTATTAGTATTTCTATAACGGGATATTCGCAAAGCGATACCAGCTCATTGTTTAAAAAAAACAAGTTAAACGGCCATGTTTTTCTCAATTATGCTCGTTATAACAGTCCGTTTATTTCAACAAGCCTTAAAATAAACGTAGGGGTTGGAAGCACTTCGGTTATTACAATACCTCCTATGGAAATTGACGGGATTGTAACGCCTGCCATTTATGGAACCATCATGTTTGCCGAAGCCTCATTTTACTATCAACAAAAATTTACTCCCTGGCTTTCACTAAACATTCATTCTATTTCGTTGGGAAGATTCGGGGCAGATGCTTTTTCACTTTTGTTCGATGGCGTTAATACAATTTATGGAGGAAGTATTGGATGGAAAATAAGGATGTTTAAATCTGAGAAACTTATTGTATCCTCAAATATTTTTGTGGAAAATTTAAGCGGAAATTTTATTAATATCCGACAATTTGTAAACGATATTCTTGATAGTGTTCCCGATGCATCTATCAGTAAAAACATACCATCTTTAACGGGTGGAATCAATATAAAAGGAGCGTATGCCTTTAACCAAACCTTTGGCATACAGGCAGAGATTCAGTTGAATTACGGAGAAACCTATACTCATGATAATAAAAGCTTTACAAATAAAACCAGTGTTTTGGGTGAAGCAGATTTTTATCCAAGGTATCAATTCCCGTTGGGGTTAGGGTTGGGATACATGCTTTCATCAACACCCGAAACATCAATGAAAAGCGGAGATTATATTAGCCTTGGTATTTTTAAGTTAGCCTATACAGGCTCGCCTGATTACGACTTAGGATTGGAATTTATGACCTACAAACTAAAGCTTTACGAAGAAATTAAAGATCCGTTTGTTACCCAGGTAATATTCTCATTTAAGTTTTATTTTTAATCTGCTTTTGGTATGAAAAAGGTATCAGTAATTTTAATTGTTGCGCTTGTTTTAATTTTCACCCCGATATTTCTTAACGCAAAACCTATACAGAACACGCAAGCCGACTCGTTAACATTTAGTCAGAAAATTGATAGGGCATTTACCCCTTTCTCGAAAGCGTTGGGTGATGTTTTGTTTTTCGATCCTTTTACCGCAATTGGCATTTATGATGATCAGGTTTATGATAGTAATGGCAAACCTGTATTAAACGAAAAAAATCAACCGGTAAAGGCTCCCTTACGGTTAATTGTTCTTTGGCTGCTTGCCGGAGGTATATTTTTTACAATCTATTTAAAATTTATCGGGCTGCGGGGTATAAAACATGCCATAGATATTTTAAGGGGTAAGTACGCTAAAAAGGGATTAAAGGGCGAAGTAAAACCCTATCAATCGGTAACAACAGCACTTTCGGCAACAGTGGGTATGGGTAACATTGCCGGTGTTGCGCTTGCCATAGGAATTGGTGGCCCGGGCGCAACCTTTTGGATGATTATAGCAGGCTTGCTAGGCATGTCGCTTAAATTTGCCGAGTGCACGCTTGGCATTAAATATCGAAAATACAATAAAGACGGTTCGGTGTCAGGCGGCCCCATGTACTACCTTAAACGAGGCCTGGAAAAAAGAGGTAAAGCCATGGGCAAATTTGGTATTTTTCTGGCTTTTTTGTTTGCCCTAACGGTGATGGGAGGTTCAATTGGCGGCGGCAACATGCTGCAAGCCAATCAGGCTTTTAACCAGCTGGTATATTTCTTCCCCGGCATTCAACATTATGGCGCAATTTACGGTGTTTTTCTTGCTCTGTTGGTAGGTGCGGTTATCATAGGCGGCATTAAAAGTATTGGTAAAGTTACCGAAAAAATTGTTCCCCTTATGGCAGGAATATACATAACGGCAGCACTAATAATAATAGGTATTAATTTCCATAATACCGGCCATGCCCTTTGGCTCATATTCCACAATGCGTTTGAGCCTGATGCCATAAAAGGCGGAATAATCGGTGTAATGATTTATGGCATTCAACGTGGTGCCTTTTCCAACGAAGCGGGTATGGGCAGCGCTGCAATCGCTCATTCGGCATCACAAAACAATGAGCCTGTTAGTGAAGGAATCGTAGCATCTCTTGAACCCTTTATTGATACCGTGGTAATTTGCACTATGACCGCCCTCGTGCTTATTTTTACCGGCTTTTCCGAAAATACTCAGGGACTTGAAGGAGTACAACTAACTTCGGCAGCCTTTGCCTCGATAATTTCGTGGTTTCCTTATGTATTGCTGGTTGCCGTAACTCTTTTTGCCTTTTCAACCATAATCTCCTGGTCGTATTACGGCTTAAAAGGGTTTGATTATCTGTTTGGCGGATGGGGCGAAAAGTTGTTTGGCTCACGAAAGGTTACCAACATTATTTTTCAATTGTTGTTTTTGCTGTTTGTAATCATTGGTGCTTCCACCGATATTTTAACGGTGATGGAGTTTTCGGATATGATGATTCTTGTGATGGCCATTCCTAACATTCTGGGACTACTAATTATGGCACCCGAAATAAAAAGCGATTTAAACGATTACTGGCGAAGATTAAAATCGGGTGAGATAAAAAAACAACACAATTAACTCAAAATCTTAGTCTGTTTACTGGGGCAAAAAATATTTTTAAGTATCCCCTATCTGGTCTGATTCTGAATTAACAATACGACCTGTTTTTTCTACTGTATTTTCCACTTCAGTTTTGGATATTATCTACTTTTGTGAATTATTTAACAATAAAGAAAAAGAAGAAAAAT
>Ga0256831_1001936_pt1 | contig 10899 bp, 9 predicted proteins | sample 132544metaG_FD_189087 | JGI IMG/M metagenome (GOLD analysis project Ga0256831, IMG submission 189087) | Hydrothermal vent microbial communities from Lau Basin, Pacific Ocean - 132-544 | ecosystem: Environmental > Aquatic > Marine > Hydrothermal vents | place: Pacific Ocean: Lau Basin | collected... | reverse complement strand
TTATAAATACACAATATTAACTATGAAAATTAAATGGTTTTTAATATTAGCTCCGTTGATTTTAAGTTTGGGCTTATTACAATCTTATTTTTGGGTGCCTACTTATGAAAGTCAAACTCTGGGTAATCCTGAGCGTGCTGTTAAATTTATCGAAGCCTCGATTGGGGATGCGAAAATTTTAAATCCGATTTTAAATGCGGATGGGGCTAGTAGTCGGATTGCTGGTTTAGTTTTTGAGGGTTTGCTTGATTATGATGAAAATTTGAAGTTACGGGGGCGTTTGGCTACTGATTGGGCGATAACTGAAACGGCTTATCTTGATCTTAAATCTGGGGAAAATGGGCAGGATATTATTTCTAAAATTAGGATTGCTCTAAAAGATAGTTCTTTGGTGACTAATATTAGTTTAATTCCTGCTACTGCTGATAAACCTGAGCGGTTGAAGTTTTCTCTTAATAAGGTTGAGCAAGATTTTTTTGAGCAATTAAAGCCTATTCTCAATATTGATGATGCGCTTATTGAACATAATCCTGTGATTTTGTTTCATTTACGCAAGGGTGTACGTTTTCACGATGGGCATGAATTTGATTCTGGAGATGTGAAGTTTACTTATGAATCTATTATGGATGTGAAAAACCTTTCGCCGCGTGCTTCAGATTTTGAACCTATTAAGGCGGTGGAAATTGTTGACAAGTACACTGTGCGAGTTGTTTATAAGCGGCTATTTTCGCCTGCTATTAATGCTTGGATGATTGGAATTTTGCCAGAACATTTGCTGAATAAAACCAAGATGTTGCAAGAAATGGATGCGCGTAATTTGTCAAAAGAAGCGCGTGCGAGTTTTGGAATGCGTGATAGTAAGTTTAATCGTCATCCTATCGGAGTTGGGCCTTTTCGTTTCGTTGAATGGCGAGGAGATGAATTTATACATTTGGTTCGTAATGATGATTATTGGGATGAGCCGCCATTATATAAGGATTATTATTATCGGGTGATTCCTGATGCGGTGACTCAAGAAGTTGAATTTAGAACTGGGGCGATTGATACTTATAGCCCACAACCTCATCAAGCGGCTAGGTATAAAAAAAATCCTGCTTATCAATCTTTTTCTAGTCTTGGCTTTGGTTATAGTTATATTGGTTATAATAATCGCAAGCCTTTATTTGCTGATAAGCGGATACGGCAAGCTTTAGGTATGGCGATTAATATAGATGAAATTATTCAGTATATTCTCTATGGCGAAGCTCAGCGAATTACTGGGCCTTATCCTAAAAATACTCTATGGTATGATAAGACGATTAAGGCGATTCCTTATAATCCAGAAAAAGCTTTGCGTATTTTTAATGACTTAGGTTGGCATAAGAACGCCGATGGTTGGCTTGAAAAGGATGGCAAACTTTTTGAGTTTAATCTGATTACTAATAACGGTAATATGCAGCGTAAGGCAATTATGACGATTGCTCAAAATAATTGGCACAAACTTGGGATTAAGTGTAATACGCAAGTTTTTGAATGGGCTGTGTTTTTAAAGGATTTTATTAATACGGGTAAATTTGATGCTGTTATTCTCGGTTGGAGTATGGGCATTGATCCAGATTTGTATCAATTATGGCATTCTAGCCAAGCTGGAGAAAACCAATTAAATTTTGTCGGTTATAATAATCCAGAAGCAGATGCACTTATTGTGCAAATCCGCCAAGAATATAATCAACAAATTCAAGAGCAATTAACGCATAAATTACATAGGATTATTGCTGACGATCAGCCTTATACTTTTTTATATGCGCCATTGAGTAATTTGGTGCTGGATAAAAAGATTATGATGCTTGATAAGGATGGTTCTTATTCTAAACTAAAACCCACAAAAACGGGTGATGTGTTTTTCTACTTTAATCGGTGGAGAAAGGTGGAATTTACGGCTGATAATTGATGTTAGGAAAAAATCATGATCTATAAAGTCAATATTATCAAAGATGAAGAAGGTTATGCTATTCGCTGTCCAGGTTTACCAGGTTGTTGGTCACAAGGTAAAACTGAAGAGGAAGCATTGAACAATATTCAAGATGCTATTCGTGATTATTTGATAGTTGTAGAAGAATTAAATCAAGAATTAGAAACGCGCTATGTGGAAGTTGCATAATGGCTAAATTATCTGGCATTAATCACCAACGAGCTGTTAAAGCGTTTGAAAAAACAGGATTTTGGATTGCGCGACAAGGTAAGCATATTACTATGACGAATGCTGAACGTATCATCACCTTACCTAGAGCTAATCCTATCAATGCCTATACAATGGGAGGAATTATTAAAGATGCAGGCCTTACCATTGAAGAATTCAAAAAATTATTATAAATCTGAACTACAAAACTCGACTACCAAGTTTTTTGATTTAAGCCCTGAAAGGGCGATATATACTAGCCTGGGGCATCGCCCCAGGAATGATTTGTCGATAATCTAAGCCCTGAAAGGGCGTGACATAATGTCACGCCCTTTCAGGGCTTCATATCATACATGCACATAATCCTAGGGCGATGCCCTAGGCTAGTATATATCGCCCTTTCATGGCTATAATCAATCATTTACAAAAAAACTTGATAGTCGAGTAAAAGTACTTATTTCAAAAAAGGGCAATCCCCCGTGGTTGCCCTAATGAACATTTAAAAACAAAACTATGTGGTCTTATATTTTTCGTAATTTATTACAACGTGTTGTACTACTATTCATTGTTTCGGTGATAGCGCATTCAATTGTCCTACTTGCGCCAGGTGAACCTAGCGAGGTTGATCCTTCTAATCCTAGGATGCAGCCTGAAGATATTGCTAAAATCAGGGCGGCTTTTCATTTAGATGATCCGATTCATTTGCAATATTATTATTGGATGCGCGATTTAATGACGGGTGAACTTAAATCTTTTAAAGATAGTCAACCTGTATTGCCCAAAATTTGGGATAGGTTTTTAAATTCGCTGCCTTTATTTATGTGTGCGACTTTACTTGTCTGGATGTTGGCTTTTCCAGCAGGTATTCAGGCGGCGATTCGGAGAGGTTCTGCTTATGATAGGGGTTCTACCTTTATTGCTTATACCCTAATTTCAGTACCTGGATTTTTCTTGTCCTATATTATGATTTTATGGGTAGTTGATTGGTTTGGTGTACCAGTTATAGGTATGCGAACTTTTGGTATGGAAGACGCTAGTCCTTTATATCAAAATATGGATAAAATTTGGCATTTAGTAGTTCCTTCTATTATGTCTGCAATCGCTGGAATTGCTATACTTTCTCGCTATGTGCGCTCCCAAATGCTGGAAGTCATTAGTCAAGATTATGTGCGAACTGCACGAGCTAAGGGGCTAGATGAGGATACTGTGATTTATCATCACGCTTTACGCAATGCTCTATTACCATTTGTAACCTTATTTGGTTTCCTTTTACCTGGTTTAATTGGAGGTTCGGTTATTTTTGAGTATATTTTTGCATGGCCGGGATTAGGGCGATTAGGTTATGAGGCGATATTATCTCGTGATTTTCCTGTGATTTTAACAATTAATTTTATTGCGGCTGCCTTGACATTGGCGGGTACTTTTCTTTCGGATATTCTTTATGCCGTAGTTGATCCACGTATTCGGTTAGAGTGAGTATATTAATGACAGTTCAATCAGAAACTCCATTTCAAGAATTTTGGCGGCTTTTCAAAACAGATCGCTTAGCCTTAACAGGTTTGATTATTCTTATTTTACTTATTATTGCTGCCATTGCTGGAAAAGTATTAACAGAATGGTTTGTAATTTTCGACCCTTCTACTGTTAGATTAGTAGATAAATTTTTGCCGCCACTTTCTTCTGCTTCTGAATATTTACCAATTGGAGATATGCCAAAATTTGGGATTTATTTATTAGGAACTGATGAATTAGGGCGTGATGTTTTTGCTAGAATGTTGCAAGGTTCTTTTGTATCTTTATCTATTGGCTTTGTGGCGGTAGGATTATCGACTTTTATTGGTATATTATTCGGTGGCTTAGCAGGATATTATGGCAATGTTCGCCTTGGCGTAATGACAGTTGATACGCTAATTATGCGCTTTACTGATATAATGTTGTGCTTTCCAACCTTTTTTTTAATTCTTACAGTTGTGGCATTATTACCGCCTAGTATTTATAACATTATGATTGTAATAGGATTAACTAGCTGGATGGGAACTACTAGGTTTGTACGAGCGGAATTTTTATCATTGCGCGAACAAGATTTTGTTATTGCAGCAAAATCACTTGGATTACCAGCGCGAACTATTATATTTAGGCACATGTTACCAAATGCAATGGCACCTGTTTTAATATCAGCCATTATTGGCGTAGCTACGGCTATTTTGACAGAATCTGGTTTAAGTTTTCTAGGTTTTGGAGTTCAACCACCTTATGCTACTTGGGGAAATATTTTGGCAGATGGTAGAAGCTTTATTTTTGACGCACCTTGGTTATTTTATTTACCAGGGATAGCTATTCTGGTTGTCGTATTGGCTTTTAATTTGGTTGGAGAGGGTATGCAAGAGGCGATGAATCCGAAATTGAGGAAGAATTCATAAAAAAGGGGCAAATTCGTACAAAAGGGCAACCACAAGGGATTGCCCCTACAATACATCATCGCATCATCCTGTAGGGGCAATCCTTTATGGTTGCCCTTCTTGCAAAATCTCACAAAAATCATGGTTCACTACTTAAATCTACATCAAATCAATTTCCTTGAAACGAATTGTCTGTAATTTGTTTCTTTTCCTACCAGATTTAACTTCAATTTCTAGTAACGGAATATAATCTAAATTACGATCAATCTTTTTAAAATAAATCATTAATTTAGCCTTGCCTCCACGTCTAATTCGCTGTTTTAAATAATACTTTCTTCCATAAGCTAGATTGCCATTTATTTCTACATTCTTGGCAATGTGACGATTTCCGTCTATATCCACCAATACTGGCGAACGGGAAACTCTGAAAGATAAGGTTTTAGTACGTCGTCCCTTATTTTCTACCTCAATTTCACATGTAACATTTGTATAGTCTTTTTTACAGCCTTTCAAATTAAATTGGCTTTTCCACTCTGGGAGTGTAATATCACCTTGAGAATTTCCTTGTTTAGATTCATGGATGATATGATTCATACAACCTCCAACCAAGCAGATTCTTGGAATGGGCGATGCGGATACCCAAGGTTCTTGCTTGCCTTTAGTGCTTTTCTTCACTGAGCGTCCAACTTCATTGAAAAAATCAAGTAAGCTTAGTCCTGATTTTTTCAAGGCTTTGAGTAGGTAATAGGCATAAGGGCTATGATTATTGCTCTTTCCAGGTAAGGAATCTCCTGCTACGTTGCCTGGCTGTGTCGCAAAGGCAACTAGAGTAGAGCCTGGATTAGTTAGATTCGGACGCACTAAGCCTTTTTCTTTTTTTTGACGTTCCAATCCTCTTGATTTAAAGGGATCATTACGACAGGCATCTAAGATGATTACGCTGGGATTACTGCCTTTCATGGAATTTAGAATACTAGAAACAGATAAAAAATTGCTTTTCTCAAAGTTGCTTGAACCAGAGGCATCTATTGGGACTAAATAGTTTTCCCCATGCCGTTGAATACCATGCCCTGCATAGTAAAAAAGTCCAATATCACCAGAACGCAGGCGTTTGCCGAAATCTTTAATCGTTTTTTTCATGCCCTTGAGATTTTGATCAAGCTTTAATGTTACGGAAAAACCGATTTTTTTAAGTGCTTTCGCAACTGCTTTGGCATCATTAGTCGGATTATCTAAGGATGAAACGAACTGGTAATCAGAGTTTCCAATAATCAATGCTATTCTTTTTTCAGCTCCAAAAACGCTGGATTGAAACCCGAATATCAGTATTAATAATGGTAAAAAAGTTCTAATACGCATATATATTCAGTCTCCTTTATTAAATTGCGTTTGTTTGTTATACGTAGAGACAAGGCATGCCTTGTCTCTACAATTTAATCATCTTCTGGTTGTTGATAGATTATCTTAATATCATAACCGTTTACCTTGACATCTTTAATCGCATTATCTAAGCCATATTTTTCTATGATTTGATTGACTATATTATTTAGCCCCAAACCCTTTTGTTCAAATCGGACTGCACAAACCTTGGTGTATATTTCGTCAACATTTTCATCTTCACGCTCTCGGCAACGAATAAATTGGACTCCTTTTTTTAGCAATTCATTGCGAAACGGGTTGACTTGCTTACGTTCGTTGGAATATCCTGCAAATGAGAGCAATAATTGCTTGCCCTTAGAAAGACAGTTTTTAGGTGGTGCTTTTACATGTTTAACCAATGTTTGAACGCTAGCTTCAAGTGAACGCGCCATAGCTTGCTTAAATGCTTGCGTTATGTCCACACCTTGCCCACGAATTTCCTTGTTTGTTACTCCTAGTTCTTCTCCTGTAGTCACATTGAGTAGGCTAATATTGGTAGTTCCTGCTGCTATGTGTACCCCAATTTGGTTATCATAAGGTAATGTATAGAGATTGATTTCTCCAAAAGCTAGATAATCTATTCCACCACCTTCAATTGTTTCAAGGGTAGTTTGTAAAAAACGCTTTTGGGCTTCTAGCTTATTACCTTCCCATTGAGAAAAGAAAACCATTTTACCGTTTTGAGGTATTTGAAGCGTTTTAGCTGTTGCTGAGATTTCATATCCTAGTTCTTTGAGATTTTCTCCCAGACGATTGATAGCAGAATTAGGGGAAAATTTTTCATCGTTATCTGCGATTACTTTGCCTTCTATTGTAAAACGAATAATATAAGCAACATTATTGCGATACAGTTCTCCTTTACTGCATTCACCTCCTAAAAGGTTTTCTGCTTGATTTTCACTAAGGGTTGATGACATTTTGCCATTTTCTTTGATAGCATTACAGCCTACCAAAAGAATAATAAAAAGCAGAGTAAACAGTTTTAATCTTATTAACATAAAATATTCCTAGTAATGGGCTTAGTTGAAATCTGGCACATCTGGTACAGTTTCAACACCATATTTTGTGAAAGTTTTATCAACGTCTTGCATGGCTTCTTCACTTGCCAGTTCCATTTCTCTCTTATTAATACTAGCAACATCTTTAAGAGCTTGAATCTCGCGCATCAAATTTACAATTTTGACAGTATTTTTCAACCATTTCATTATCGACTTAGGAAGTCCAATAACCTCAGATTCCGTCATTCCCAATTCCTTAGTTTGTGAAATACGAAGCATGGCTTGATTTGCGCCGTCACCAGTAAATTTATCTGGAAATGTTCGCAAACCCAAGGTTGTATATGTTTGATATACTGAACCTTTTTTCCAATTTAACATTCCTTTCGCTAAGAGTTGTTTCTCTTTTTCACTTAATTTGAAGTTGCCAGCTTTTATCTTTGAACTAATTATTGCAGCCGCTTGCTTGGTAACTTCGCTGGTTTCTTTATCTACTTTGAGTTTAACCCCTCTAGCATATTTTTTATCTAGGGTTTTTAACCGATTGATGACTTCTTCGTTTTTTATACCTAAAGCTTTGGCTATTGCTAGAGAACCTTGAATAAATTCATGATCTGCCTTATTCAACATCGTTAAGGTGATTTGCACAGCTTGGATAGGATCAGCCCTTTGGAAACCACTAATATCAACAGACATTATAGTCTCAGCAGTTTCCGCACCAAAGGTATATACTACCGCTGCATTGATCGAAGCATCCATAATACATTTTTGGCTTGGTAGGCTTGTTAAACTTATACATTCCGTTGGGATTGTAGTATTTATTCCTCCCAATAGATTTTCTTTTGTGCCTAGCCCTACACAACTAACAATGAACGTTGTCATAATCATTACTATAAAGAATGATCGAATATGACGTTGGTAGAAATTCATAATTTTACTCCTTTTTTAAGTTCGCTGGTTCTTGGAGTCCAAAGCTTTAGCTTTGGAACTCAGCCAAAGCTAAAGCTTTGGACTCCAAGTCAACATGAGGAATTTATCCTAAGGCTTAATTACCTAAAGCGTTTAACAAGCTCCCTAGATAGTTATCTTTACGATCTGCGTTTGAGGGTGCTGATATTGCTGCCTTATATTCCGTAGGATTATCTTGATTATCAAATCGCATTAAAGTCCCAGATTCATTAGCTTTATCACAAAATGTTTGCTGCGAGCGACTACCTTCTATAATGTGATCAGAAGTTTTCTCTAGGGTATTTTTGCACCAATTAATATTACCATTTATATTGAAATGCCAAATTTCGTTCCCAGTTTTACTAACCTTTGTTTCTGTGGCATTAGTAATATGAACTGCAACAAATCGCTTTGATTCAGCAGGATTAATTTTTATTTTAATCGGTTTTCTAGCTTTTGAACCTAAATCTACACCGATTAGATTAACCATTTTTTCCTCTGCATACCATCCCCATTTTGATCCAAACTCAGACATCAGCCCTGTAAATGGTGGTAATACAAATTCGCCATTACGCAATAGTTTTTGAGCTGCAAGCTGTGCTGCCATGTTGCCTAGCATTTGGCAATCTTTAGTTTTACAACTGCGTTTCGCCTCTAAGCGTGTGCCATTAATCTTAAATAAGGTTTTAAGCTTAGAATTTTCTACATATACATCAGTAATAATGGATGGATAGCTTTGGCTAGGCTGTAATTTTTGTTTTTGAAGATATGTTAGTGCTATCGCTGCTGCGTCTGCATATAATTTCCTAAAATTTGAAATTAATTCTTTTTCTTGCAAGGGCTGGGTGGATTTATATCTCTTAGAAACTATGCCACTTGATGCGGCAACTATTCGAGCTTCACCTGGTTTTACAATCAATGCGCTAATGCCAGCATATAAAAGATGATCGTGTATATTCGACCATTTTTTATGATTTGATAATTCAAAAGTTGGCACAAGTATTAAGGTATAAAGCTGCTCAGTATCTATTTTGTCTTTGGCATCTACGCTTGAAAACACTTGCACACTTGAAAATTTTGAAAAGCGGAATTTGTCTGATAAAAAGTACGCCTTCATTTTCTTAAAGATGCTTTTGACACTCTCATTTTGCTCCTCAGAATAAGCTTTATGATAATAAGAAGCTTTGGGGGTATTTTTTTCATTAACTATTTCATACATACCACCCCAAGCAATGACTACGGGTTTAGCGTTTTCATTGGGATTGAGATTGAGATTAGGTAAGGTTGGTAAACCCTCGCAGCCACTTAGAATAAATAGCAATAAATAAAAACAAATAATTTTTTTAATCATTAAACCTCCACTTGTCTATTTTTTAGCTGCCATAATAAGCTATTTATCACTTTATAATCAATAGTTATAAGCTAAAAATTTGCAATTACCTCCGAAACATTTTATGTTAATAACTATTTAATAGGCACAAAAAATGCGATTATCCATCCCCAATCTATGCTATAAGGTTTAACCCACTAAATACTCTCATAATCATAAACATTGGGCGTAATTACTCCCCAATGTCACACGGGGAATTCCTGCTAAATCTTTATATGTCTTTACAGCTTCATAGTCATGTTGTTTAAATAAGGCTTGTACTGCTTCTGCTTGATTATAGCCATGTTCTAATAATAACCAGCCTTTTTTAACCAAATGTTTACTCGCTTGGGCAATAATTTGTCGAATATCTGTTAAGCCATCTTTTCCTGCAATTAGGGCGGTTCGCGGTTCATATCTGACGTCGCCTTGATTTAAATGCTTATCTGAACTTTCTATATAGGGTGGATTAGATACTATAATATTCGCTTTTATATTTTCTAAGTTGGAATACCAATTACTTTGTACAAATTTAATGTTATCTATTCCTAAATTTTTGGCATTAGATTGGGCTACTATTAAGGCTTTTGGGCAGTTGTCTGTTGCTATAATATTACATTGTTGGCATTCTTGGGCTATCGCTAGGGCTATCGCTCCACTTCCTGTGCCTAAATCTATAATTTGAGCTTTTTCTGATATTCTTGCGATTGCTAGTTCAACTAGTAGTTCCGTTTCTGGTCTTGGAATTAGTGTATTTTCAGTTACTTGTAAGTCCAATGACCAAAATTCTTGATGCCCTGTGAGGTAGGCAATCGGTTCTCCTTGAGCGCGTCGCGCCAATAATGCTTGGAATTGCTCATATTGGCGCGTTGTCAAGAGTTTTTCTGGCCACGCATATAGATAGCTTCGTCTTACTCCTAGAACATGATAGAGTAAGACTTCGGCATCTAAGCGTGGCGTATCAGAATTAGGTAAGTCAGCTTGGATTAGGGCTGATTTTAAGCTTATTAAGAAGCACAAATTTTATGGTATCTTTGAGGAACAGGGCAACCACGGGGGGATTGCCCCTACATTAATTAAATAACGGTTTGTAGGGGCAACCCCCCCCCGTGGTTGCCCTTCCTTTCAAATCCAATATAATTTAAGCTTTTTACCACAAAAGTTTAGATACTTCTGGGTAGGTTTTTACAAAAGAGACTTTTACTCCTTCGCGGATATAATCAGGTAGTTCTTCAAAATCCCGTTTATTCGCGTGTGGCAAAATGAGTTCATAAATATTAACCCGTCTTGCGGCAATCACTTTTTCACGAATGCCGCCTACTGGTAGAACTTGTCCTGTTAGGGTTAATTCTCCTGTCATCGCCAGTTTTTTCTCATTGGCTTGACCTTTTGCTAATGATAATAAGGCGGTTGCCATTGTAATTCCTGCACTTGGGCCGTCTTTTGGTGTCGCTCCTGCGGGTACATGCAGATGAATAAAAGCCTTTTGAAAAAAATCTTTGTCTATTTTTAATTGTTTCGATTCTGACATGACGTAACTATAAGCAATTTCTGCTGATTCTTTCATCACGTCTCCTAATTGTCCTGTTAGCTTAAAGCCTCGGTTATATT
>Ga0256831_1001935_pt1 | contig 10901 bp, 11 predicted proteins | sample 132544metaG_FD_189087 | JGI IMG/M metagenome (GOLD analysis project Ga0256831, IMG submission 189087) | Hydrothermal vent microbial communities from Lau Basin, Pacific Ocean - 132-544 | ecosystem: Environmental > Aquatic > Marine > Hydrothermal vents | place: Pacific Ocean: Lau Basin | collected... | reverse complement strand
GAAAAAAACTACTAATCATAAAATAAATAGGGAAAGCCCGGTTACTAGCTATGGCTCCTTCTGCATACCGCAATTAGTTGTGAAACGACAACATGCCCGACTTCGTTATTCAGACAGGCATTCCGAACAAGCACATTTGGTAAATCTTTGAAAGCCTGATAAAACTAATCGTACCAGCTTGCGTACATATTATAGTTGTTTGAAATGCGGTGAACTTCCCCTTCAAGCAACGAGGGGTCCATATCTTTAATTTTTTTGGCGGGAACACCTGCAAACACACTTCCCGATTTAACAACCGTATTTTTTGATACTACGGCACCTGCGGCAACCACCGTATTGCTTTCAATAACACAGCCATCCATAATAATGGCTCCCATTCCAATAAGCACATTATCATGAATAGTACATCCATGGATAATGGCATTGTGCGCAATTGAAACATTGTTGCCAATTGTTACAGGCGCTTTTTGATAAGTGCAATGCACAATAACGCCATCCTGAATGTTAACATTGTTGCCAATACGAATGGAATGTACATCGCCCCTTACAACGGCATTAAACCACACACTACAATCGTTGCCCATAACAATATCGCCCGTAAGGGTGGCATTATCAGCTATAAAACAATTTTTACCCCATTTAGGGGCTACTCCTTTTACTTTTCTAATTACCGCCATATCTATTTTTTAAAATCAAATTAACCAATTTATTTTTTCACACCGGAATAATCAATATTAAAATGCAAACCCACACTCTCTTTACGTTGCATGGCAAACCGTATAACAAGGTGTGCCACATTAATCATGTTTCTTAATTCACAAATCTCTTCCGACAACACTGATTTATCATAAAGCGCTTCCGTTTCGCGGTATATTATTGACAACCTGTCCAGTGCACGTTTCAGCCGCAGGTTGCTCCTGACAATACCCACATAACTGCTCATAATACTTTGCAACTCTTTTTTGGATTGGGTAATTAAAATCATCTCCTCATTCATTACCGTACCCTCCGCATCCCAATCGGGGATTGAGGTGATAAAGGAGGCCTGCTCAATGGTTTTTACAGCATGCATGGCAGCCCGATGCGAAAAAACTGCTGCTTCCGGCAACGAGTTGGAAGCAAGCCTGTTTGCGCCATGAAGTCCCGTACAGGCCACTTCGCCTGATGCGTACAGGTTGCTGATGGTTGTCAATCCGTTGTGATCCACCTGAACGCCGCCACAGGCATAATGTGCTGCCGGCACCACCGGAATCATCTCTTTGGTAATGTCGATGCCAATGCTCAAACACTTGGCGTAGATAGTGGGGAAATGATTCAAAATTTCTTTTTTGTCAATATGACGGGCATCGAGATACACAAAATCGTCTCCCGACAGTTTTAGCTCATTGTCGATGGCTCTGGCAACAATATCGCGCGGTGCCAGCGAACCTCTGTCGTCGTACTTTTGCATAAACTCCTCCCCTCTTTTTGTTTTGAGGATGGCTCCTGAACCCCGAAGCGCTTCGGTAATTAAAAACGAAGGTTTTTCGCCCGGATTATACAACGACGTGGGATGAAACTGAACAAATTCCATGTTGTTAACCGTGGCTTTTGCACGATAGGCCATGGCCACACCGTCGCCGGTAGCAAAGGGTGGATTGGTAGTGGTTTGATAGATGTTTCCAAGCCCGCCTGTTGCCAGCATGGTTTTTTTCGCCAACACCGTATCAATTTCGTTGGTGTTTTTGTTAAGCACATAAGCACCAAAACATGTTGTATCATTGCGGTGGCGTGTAACTTCTTCGCCGAGGTGATGTTGTGTAATCAGGTCGATGGCGAAATGGTGCTCCCAAATTTGAATGTTTGGATGATTTTTAACCTTTTCGCTTAAGGCACGTTGAATTTCATATCCGGTGTTATCCTTATGATGCAAAATTCTATATTCGGAGTGTCCCCCTTCCCGTGCCAATGCGTATTTCCCCGACCCCTCTTTGTCAAACCGCGTGCCCCAACTAATCAGCTCTTTCACCCGTTCCGTTGACTCGGTAATGGTAAGCCTTACAACCTCTTCATCATTAATTCCCGCACCTGCAATCATGGTATCGCGAATGTGTTTCTCGTAATTGTCAGGGGCATACATCACCGTGGCAATACCTCCCTGCGCATAACTTGTGGCCGTATCCTCAAGGGTGGTTTTTGAAACAATAATAACCTTGCCCATTTCTGCCACTTTCAGGGCAAATATCAGTCCGGCGCTACCGGTACCGATAACCAAAAAATCAACTGTGTGTTGCATGGTTCAAAATTATGATGCAAAGTTAGGGCAATTCTTTCTCAAAACCGTATGATGAAGGTGATATTTGTTTGCAATACGGCAACTAATAACACCATCAAAGCATAGTATAAAAAAGGTAAATGTTAAGCAACGATACGATAATGGCAATGGAATACAACAACATTTTAAGAAAGACGGAATTTCGATATTTGCCCATCACCTTTGCCGACGAGGTAAGATAAACCTGCAGAAAGATGGTAAAAGGCAGCTGGATGCTCAATATCATTTGCGAAATAATTAGCCCTTGAAACGGGTTTGAAATAAAAAATATTAACGCCAACGCAACAAGCAGTGAAATGGCTACCCCCAACCGCGAATGGTTATCTTTAATGTCGTATGGTTCTTTAAATATTCCCGCGAAAATACTGCCTGCTGCAATGCCCGAGGTAACGGTGGAAGCTACACCGGCAAAAAGCAGTGCCACAGCAAACACCACGGCCGCATTACTTCCGAGAAGCGGTTCCAACAAATGATTTGCCTGCTCTAATTCGGTAACAGGTGTTGAGTTTTTAAAAAAAGTAGCTGCGGCCAGCAGAATCATGGCACTGTTTATTGCCCAGCCTATCAGCATGGAAATTAGCGTATCGGTAAACTCAAACCGTAGTTGTTTTTTAATAACTTTTTCATCTTTCCGGTTCCACTGGCGGCTTTGAATAATTTCGGAATGCAAAAACAGGTTGTGCGGCATCACCACTGCACCCATCACACTCATTATTATTATCATCGACCCTTCGGGAATGGAGGGAGTAACCCAGCCGATGGTAGCGGCTCGCCAATCAATATTTACAAGTGACAGTTCGTACAAAAACGACAACCCGATTAGCGAAACAAAAGCAATAATCCATTTTTCTACTTTCAGATATGAATTGGTCAGCAGCATAATAGCCACAAACAGCGTGGTGAGCAATGCCCCGGCCGTTATGGGAACATCAAAAAGCATTTCAAGGGCAATGGCACCACCCAAAATCTCGGCCAGCGAAGTGGAAACAGAAGCCAGCATTGCCGATGTTAAAATAAACCTCGACCATACCGGTTTAAGATAAATGGTGGCGGCTTCCGACAGGCAGTATCCGGTGGCAATGCCAAGGTGTGCCACATTGTGCTGAAGAATAATTAACATAAGGGTCGAAAGGGTAACCATCCACAGCAGGGTATAGCCGTAATCGGCACCGGCAGCAAGATTGGAAGCCCAATTACCGGGATCGATAAACCCAACGGTTACCAGCAATCCGGGGCCGATGTATTTAAAAATATCCAGCGCCCCAAGTTGAGGATTGTGGACTTTATTATCGATATTTTTAAAAATGTTACGGATAACTTTTTAGTTTAAATACGCGTTTTGTTTATTTTTGACCAAAGATAGTAAGATTAGAGCAAAATGTTACGCCGAATTATAGAGAAAGTAATTAATAACCGGATTGAAAGGAAATGCCAATGTTAGTTAAAAGAAGAAAAGATGAAGGTACCGGAGGATTAAAAGAAAACGGATTGGGAGCCGGCAGTAAACAAGATTATTTTTCCGGTTCGCAGTGGATCAGGTTGCTTGTTCAGGTTTTCTTTTTGGCAATTGTTTTATGGACAGGCTACCGGTTTTACGGTTTTGTTTCCTACTATCAAAACCATCAGGAAGCAGCTATGGTTCAACGTCCTCCGGGTGTGGAAGGATTTCTGCCCATAAGCTCGCTTATGGGATTAAAATATTGGATACTAAGTGGTGATTTCAATACCATTCATCCGGCGGGAATGGTGCTGTTTGCCCTCTTCCTGCTTATCGCCCTGGTAATGAAAAAAGGGTTTTGCGGATGGATTTGTCCCATCGGCTTTCTTTCGGAGTATCTTTGGAAAGCCGGCAGAAAAATTTTCGGCCGAAACTTTATGCTGCCACGATGGGCCGATTATCCTTTGCGCTCCTTAAAATATTTGTTAATGATATTTTTTGTCTGGGCGGTGATAACCATGAATTTGTCTGATTTAAAGGCTTTTCTTTACGGGCCGTACAACAAAGTAGCCGATGTAAAGATGCTCTATTTTTTTACAAAGATGACCACTTTAACTTTTTGGGTGCTGATAGTTTTAATGGTATTGTCGTTGTTTGTTAAAAACTTTTGGTGCAGGTACCTTTGTCCTTACGGGGCTTTGCTCGGTTTCTTCTCCATTTTCAGTCCCTTAAAAATTACGCGTAACCCGGAAACCTGTACCGGATGTGCTGAATGTTCTCTTGCATGTCCGTCAAACATTCGTGTACATCAAAAACAGCGTATTCGTTCCGATGAATGCATGTCGTGCTATGCCTGCGTTGATGCCTGCCCCGAACCGGATACATTAAAGATGCGGATGGGTAAAAAATCAAAATTATCATTACCGCCATGGGCTTATGCAGCTATTATTGTAGGGTTGTTTTTGCTGTTTACCGGAATGGCTCGTTTAACCGGACACTGGCACAACAGCATCCCTCCCACCGAATACTACCAGCTTATCAACAATGCTAACAACCCCGACATACAACACTAAACCTGCCTCAGACTACAGTTTGTAGCTGTGAGCAATTGTCAATTCCCTCGCTCACAGTTTGCAACTGTGAGCTAAAAACTACACACTCTCACCAATTCCCTCGCTCACAGTTTACAACTGTGAAACTGTGAGCTAAACTACACACTCTCATCCAGCAACTCATCATCAACAATATTTGGAAAAGTAACTTTCAGTCCGGGTGTATTTTCCATTTCACGTTTAATGGCGAACATGGCACCTTCATTACGTGCCCAGCTGCGTCGCGAAATGCCGTTGTTAACATCCCAAAACAGCATGGAACGCAGTCTGCGGTCGGCATCATCGCTGCCATCCAGTACCATTCCGAAACCACCGTTTATTACTTCGCCCCAGCCTACGCCGCCACCGTTGTGAATAGAAACCCAGGTAGCACCCCGGAACGAATCGCCAATAACATTTTGAATGGCCATGTCGGCAGTAAAGCGCGAACCATCGTAAATGTTGGAAGTTTCACGGTAAGGTGAATCGGTTCCCGAAACATCGTGATGATCACGTCCCAAAACAACCGGCGCCGACAAAATTCCATCTCTAATGGCTTTGTTAAATTCAGCCGCAATTTGTGTTCGCCCTTTGGCATCGGCATACAAAATACGCGCCTGCGACCCCACCACCAATTTGTTTTCGCGTGCTCCTTTTATCCATTGAATGTTATCGGCCATTTGGCTTTGAATGGGTTTGGGCGATTCGTTCATCAATTTTTCCAACACTTCCGACGCAATCTTGTCGGTAATGTCCAGGTCTTTCGGATTGCCCGAGGTACAAACCCAGCGGAAAGGGCCAAAGCCATAATCGAAAAACATGGGACCCATAATATCCTGTACGTAGGATTTATATTTAAAGTCGATGCCGTTTTCAGCCATCACATCAGCACCTGCGCGCGATGCTTCCAACAAAAATGCATTACCGTAATCAAAAAAGTAAGTTCCGCGAGCTGTATGTTTGTTAATGGCTGCTGCCTGCCGCCTTAGCGACTTTTGCACCTCCTTTTTAAAGTCATCAGGATTGTTAGCCATCATCTCGTTGGCCTCTTCAAAGGATAAGCTTACGGGATAATAACCACCTGACCAGGGATTGTGCAGGGAAGTTTGGTCAGAGCCAAGGTCGATAAAAATCCCGGCGTCGTAAAACTGCTCCCAAACATCAACAATGTTGCCCTGATAAGCAATGGAAACCACCTCTTTTGACCTTTGTGCTTCTTTAACCCGATTAATCAATTGGCTCATATCACTAAAAATTTCATCAACCCATCCCTGACGATGACGTTTTTGAGCAGCAGCCGGATTTACTTCGGCCACCACCGAAATTACACCGGTGATATCGCCAGCTTTGGGCTGGGCACCCGACATGCCTCCCAACCCCGATGAAACAAAAAGCTTGCCTTTAAACGGCTCTTCACCAGGTTTGGCAACTTTACGGGCAGCATTCATTATCGTGATTGTTGTACCGTGGACAATTCCCTGAGGGCCAATATACATATATGAGCCGGCGGTCATTTGCCCGTACTGCGAAACACCAAGCGCGTTGAACTTTTCATAGTCATCCTGACTTGAATAGTTGGGAATTACCATACCATTTGTAACTACCACTCTCGGTGCATCCTTATGCGATGGGAACAACCCCATGGGGTGACCTGAGTACATGGCCAATGTTTGCTCTTCAGTCATGGTAGCAAGATATTGCATGGTAAGCAGATATTGCGCCCAGTTTTGAAAAACAGCGCCATTGCCACCATAGGTAATAAGCTCGTGAGGATGCTGTGCCACCGCAGGATTCAGATTGTTTTGAATCATCAACATAATGGCAGCCGCCTGCGGTGTTCGTACCGGATACTCGCTGATGGGACGGGCATACATGTCGTAATCGGGACGAAAACGATACATATATATTCTGCCGTATTTTTCTAACTCAGCAGCAAACTCTTTGGCCAATATAGCATGATGTTTTGCCGGAAAATAGCGCAAAGCATTTTTTAATGCCAGCTTTTTTTCGTCAGCCGACAGGACGTGCTTGCGGTTGGGAGCATGGCTTACACTGTCGTCGTAAGGTTTAACGGCGGGTAATTCATCGGGAATTCCTGCCAATATTGCATTTTGAAAGCTGTTCATGGTTTATCATTTTTATCAAAGTTCAAAATTAGAAAAAATAGTGCTTCCGGATAAGATTTCCGCTTTTTGTCGCAGGTTAATTTTTTCGCTCTATTTTTGCATCTTAAACAATAGTATTATGCTGATAGATAAAGATATGAAACTGGCAGAGATAATTCATCACGATTATACGCTGCTGCCAGTTATTAACCGGTTTAACATGCACCTTGGTGTTGGCGATAAAACCATAGCGGAAATGTGTTATGAAAAAAAAGTCAATAATGATTTTTTTCTTTCCATTATTAACACCTTCCACGATAATCAGTACTTCCCGGCACAGCATCTAAAACAATTTCCTGCTGCCATGCTTGTAAAATATCTTAAACAAACACACCTCTATTATCTTAACCGAAAGTTGCCCGATATTGAAACTCAACTGGAAAACATGGAACAAAATTGCGCCATAAACGGCGAAACGCTTACGTTGCTGTTAAATTTCTTTAAGGAGTACAGCAAAGAGTTAACGCATCACATCGAACGGGAAGAAAAGGTTGTTTATCCCTATGTGCTTGCGCTGGAAAAAGCCGTTGAAACGGGAAAAGTTACCAATGACTTTAATAAGAAACTACAAAATTACACCATAACCAACTATAAACTGGAGCATGAAAATGTGGAGGAAAAACTGTTTGACTTAAAAAATATTATTATAAAGTATCTGCCTGAAACTCTAAACGATGCCTTTTGCCATGTGGTTTTGCGCGACCTGTTTGACCTTGAGCGCGATTTAAACAATCATTCTAGAATAGAGAACCTGATTCTTTTGCCGAAGGTTGAGGAGATGGAGCATCTTTACAAACAAATAAACAGCTAAGATGACACGAATAGTATCCGTAATACTAATTGGAAAAACCTATCTTATTAAAGCCGGGCTTGAAACATTTTTGTCAGAGTTTTCATACGTGTCGGTAGTAGCGCAGTTTGATGGAACCGAACCGGATATTGAAAAAAGAATAACCGAACTCAAACCCGATGTGGTTATCGCTAACCTAAACAATAACGAGAGGGTGCTTTTAACACTGTGGCAGTTGCTTAGTAAGGATCCTTCCATTTATTTATGTGCACTGTCAAACGGTGAACTTTTACCCGAAATTCGCAGTAAATTTAAAGTAGTAGCCGATGTGTCGATGGACAAACTGGCACTTACCAATCTGATTAAAAATATTTTAACCGAAAAAGGGCTGCATGGCTTATCCAAAGAAACAGATAACAAACTTAGCGAAAGAGAAAACGATATTTTAAAGCTTGTGGCATGCGGTTTAACCAATCAGGCCATTGCCGACAAACTGTTTTTAAGCGTTCATACCGTTACCACGCACCGGAAAAATATTACTAAAAAGCTGGATATTAAAACGGTATCGGGCTTAACGGTTTATGCTTTGATGAATAAACTGGTATCAGCTTCTGAAATAGAAAATAGTCATTAATGTTTGCTGCCTTGCTGAATTAATCTATTTTTGCCACACTATTTGTAACAAGTCTAAATAATTTATTATGGAACCAATAGGATTGTTTTACGGCTCAACGTATGGAATGACGGAGAAGGTAGCCGAAAAAATTAAAAAAGCTTTTGGCAGGAGTGCCAAAGTTGACATATATAACCTGAAGGACACTTCGGTTGAAGAGATGAAAAAATATACCTATCTTATTTTTGGCACATCGGCATGGGGTATTGGTGAAATGCAGGACGACTGGGAAAGGTTTATCGACAACCTGAGCGAGATTGATTTTTCAAAAAGAAAGTTGGCACTGTTCGGACTGGGCGACCAAAAAGAGTATCCCGAGAGCTTTGTTGACGGGCTTGGAACCCTGTTTTGCAGATTACCAGAAAAAGGGGCAGTGGTTGGCTCCTGGCCTGTTGATGGGTATGACTACTACTTTTCGCTGGCAGAAAAGGATGGAAAATTTGTAGGGTTGGTAATTGATGACCACCATCAAAAAGAATTGACCGACAAGAGGGTTAAAACCTGGGTTACACAACTTAAAAAGGAGTTTGTGTAAATTTAGTGTCAAGTCAACTTCAAAGTGACGTATTGAGATTGCTTCCGATAGCTATCGGAAGACGAAGCAGTCTCACAACCAAAAGATACATGACTTGGCATTATTTTTCCGGATTTAAGGCATTATTCATAAAAACCACCCAATTATAAAATTACATACCTTTGCGCTGAAAAGAGATTTGTTATGTAGCCGGTCTCCTCAACCATAAAGAGTTTTTTTATGAATCGCGAACAGTTTATATCATATCTTACCCATCCTGAAAAACTAAATGCAAAATCCATTGAAGAACTCAGTACGTTGGTTAACGACTTTCCCTATTTTCAATCCGCAAGAATTTTACACACGCTAAACCTTTTTAAGGAGGATAACATCCGGTACGATGCCGAACTGAAAACCACTGCGATATATGCCGGCGACCGGGGCATCTTAAAAAAACATATCGACAGAATGGCTGCAATAAAAGCCGAAGCCGTTGTTGAACCTGAAAACACCCCTCCTGTTGCCGATCAAGAAGAAGCCTCGCCTGTAACCAATCAAGCCGAAACAAAAACAAAGGCAAAAGAAACGCCCCATATTGAATACGAAGTGCCCGAAACAAAGACTTCAAACAATAATGCTACCGAAGGCGAAAAATCCACCGAAGAAGATACCATTGCGCAGCTGAAGAAAATTATTGAACAACGCATACGCGAAATCGAAGCGGAGAAAAAACAAAAGGGAGAAGCACAGAAAACAAAACCTCTTTCAAAAAAATCGAAGCTCAATATTATAGATGAATTCATACACAATCAGCCCTCCATCAGCCGTTCCAAAAGCAAATTTTACGACCCGGTTAACAAGGCAAAAGAGAGTATTGTGGAACAGGAGGACATTGTAAGCGAAACGCTGGCTTCCATTTATATGGATCAGGGGCACTACCAAAAAGCCATCAATATGTATAAAAAATTAATTTTGAATATTCCGGAAAAAAGTAGTTACTTTGCAGCCCTTATAAAAAAAGCTGAAAAAGCGTTAAAAAATAAAAATTAATAAGCGATGTATATTTTATTTTCAATAGTCATTTTAGTTGTCAGCGTTTTGCTGGGTTTGATTGTTTTGGTACAAAATCCAAAAGGTGGCGGACTTGCTGCTAACTTTTCAGGCGGAAGCCAGTTTATGGGTGTAAGGCAAACAGCCGATATGCTCGAAAAACTAACATGGGGTTTTGGTGTTGGCATTCTTATTTTAAGCCTTGCTGCTGCCACCATCATTCCACGTCAGGTAAATACCGACGGACAGGAAGATTCGCAGCTGAAAAACAAAATTGAAAATACAGCTGCTCCGGTTAACCTTCCAACTGCTCCAACACAGGATAACAGCAAGAAGTAAAATCCTTAAAAAATATTTTTTTAAAATGTCAGAATGTCATAGATGTTCTGACATTTTTTTTGTCAGAAGGTTTGGCACGAAATATGACAATGGGCAGGCAGTATTTTAACCATAAAAAATATAAAAGATATGGCAAATGTAAACATCAAACCACTTGGCGACCGTGTAGTAATTGAGCCTCTTGAGGCAGAAGCAAAGACGGCCAGCGGTATTATTATTCCTGACACAGCAAAAGAAAAACCATCACAAGGTGTTGTGGTTGCCGTTCCGGAAGCCAACGAAGATAACAAAGTTACCGTTAAAGTGGGTGATAAAGTACTGTATGGAAAATATGCAGGTACCGAAATCACAATAAACGACAACAATTATCTTATTATGAGCGAGTCGGATATACTGGCAATCGTTTAATTTGAAAAAATAACAATTTAAAAAAATAACAAAAAACTTAGAAAAATGGCAAAAGACATTTTATTCGATCACGAAGCAAGAGAAGGCCTTAAAAGAGGCGTTGACGCATTATCAAATGC
>Ga0256831_1001934_pt1 | contig 10902 bp, 5 predicted proteins | sample 132544metaG_FD_189087 | JGI IMG/M metagenome (GOLD analysis project Ga0256831, IMG submission 189087) | Hydrothermal vent microbial communities from Lau Basin, Pacific Ocean - 132-544 | ecosystem: Environmental > Aquatic > Marine > Hydrothermal vents | place: Pacific Ocean: Lau Basin | collected... | reverse complement strand
GTTATTACTGTTTATGCAGATAGAAGTTTTACATTTATCACAAAACAACCGCCGGCTTCTGATCTTATCAAGAAAGCTGCAAACATTAAAAAAGGAAGTGATAACCCTTTAAAAAATAAAGTTGGTAAACTTACTCGCGCTCAAGTTGAGGAGATAGTCGCCAAAAAAATAGCTGACCTTAATACTAAAGATATTGCTGCCGCTTCAAAAATTATTGAAGGTAGTGCTAGAAGTATGGGTATAGAGATAGTTGACTAACAAACCCCAACCACATGGGATAATGTGGAAGCAAAAAAAATGCGGAGAAAATAGATGGCAAAAAAGATTTCAAAAAGATTTCAAGAATTAAATAAAAGATTTGATAAAAATTCAACTTACCAAAAAGATGAAGCTATAGAAGTTGTTAAAAACTTAGCTTCTGCAAAATTTGATGAGACAGTTGAGGTTGCACTTAAACTAAATGTAGATCCTAGACATGCTGATCAAATGGTAAGAGGTTCAGTTGTTCTTCCTGCGGGAACTGGTAAAAAAGTAAGAGTTGCGGTAGTAGCAAAAGATGCAAAAGCAGACGAAGCAAAAGAGGCAGGAGCTGATATAGTTGGTGCTGAAGATTTGATTCAAGAGATTCAATCAGGTAAAATTGATTTTGATGTATTGATTGCAACTCCAAATATGATGGGTCTAGTAGGAAAAGTCGGTAGAACTTTAGGACCAAAAGGTTTAATGCCAAATCCTAAAACCGGAACTGTTACTATGGATGTAGCACAAGCTGTTAAGAATGCTAAAGGCGGACAAGTTAATTTTAGAGTTGATAAACAAGGAAATATTCATGCAGGAATCGGTAAAGCAAGCTTTACTAAAGAGCAGATAAATGATAACTTGACTACATTTGTTAGAGCTATAAATAAACATAAGCCTGCAGCTTCTAAAGGAAGATATATAAAAAATGCAGCTTTATCTTTGACAATGAGCCCTTCTGTACATTTAGATGTATTAGAACTAATGGATATAAAATAATATAAAATAATTAATCTTAAAACTGAAGACAGCTGGTTGGGATACTCCTTATCCCTATAAATCCCGCCGAAGTTCGATGTTTTGAAAGGAGAATGAATGCTAACAAGAAGTCAAAAAGCTGAGATTATCGACAATCTGGCAAATGAGTTCAAGTCTGCAGGTGCAGTTGTTATCTGTGGATTTACCGGTATAACTCATAAGCAACTTGAAGCTTTAAGACAGCATGCTGATGAAAATGATACAAAAGTTAGAGTTGTAAAAAATAGCTTTGTAACATTAGCTGCCGAAAAAGCTGAAATGGACAAGATTGATGTTACTGATAACAATCTTGCAATTTGGTCAAATGATCAAATTTCAGCATGTAAAGTTGCTGATAAGTTTGCAAGTGCTAACAAAGATAAGTTTGTTATAAAAGCCGGTTATCTTGAAGGAAGAGTTGCAGATGTTGCTACAATCAATGCTATGGCCAAGTTGCCGGGACGAGATGAGTTGCTAGGTATGTTGCTATCTGTTTGGACAGCACCTGCTAGAAACTTTGTTACCGGACTTGACAATTTGCGTGCTAAACTTGAAGAAGAAGCTGCATAAAGCAGTATAAACTATGAATGAATAAAAAATAAAAGGATGAAAAATGGCAATAACTAAAGAGGATGTATTAGAGTATATCTCAAATCTTAGTGTATTAGAGCTTTCTGAACTTGTAAAAGAGTTTGAAGAAAAATTTGGTGTTTCTGCCCAACCTACAGTAGTTGCAGGCGGAGCTGCCGGCGGTGAAGCTGCTGCAGAAGAAGAAAAAACTGAGTTTGATGTAATATTAACTGCAGCAGGTCCTAAGAAAATAAATGCGATTAAAGCTGTAAGAGCTATAACAGGTTTAGGTCTAAAAGAGGCTAAAGCTGCCGTTGAAGAAGTTCCTACAACTTTAAAAGAGGGTGTTTCTAAAGAGGAAGCAGAAGAGATTAAAAAACAACTTGAAGAAGCCGGCGCATCTGCTGAAATCAAGTAAATATATTGATACGGGAATCTATCCCGTATCAAATTTTAGTATAAGCCGTAATAATGGTGTTAATGGTTTTGATTAATTCAAAACAACTTCTTCTATTTTATTGCTGCAGCAATAAAAAAATACTACTATGAGGTAGAATTCATGTCAAACAACATAAAATCAGGAAATCGATTAAGAGTTGATTTTTCAAAAGTAAAAAAAAGTATAGATGTCCCCAATCTTCTACAACTTCAGCAAAAAAGTTTCGAATATTTTTTAAATGTAAATAATAACGGTGAAAGTGGAATAGAACATGTTTTTAGATCTATTTTTCCAATTCATGACCAACAAAATAGAATTACACTGGAGTATGTAAGTAGTGAGCTACATAAGCCTAAATACTCTATACAAGAGTGTATAGATAGAGGTTTAACTTATGCAGCTAATTTAAAGATGAATATAAGATTGATACTTTGGGATAAAGATGAAAAAACAGGTGAAAAAAAAGGTATAAAAGATATAAAGGAACAAAGCATATTTATAAGAGATATTCCTCTTATGATAGATAGGGTTTCATTTATTATAAACGGAGTTGAGAGAGTTGTTGTAAACCAGCTCCATAGAAGCCCGGGTGTTATTTTTAAAGAGGAGGAGAGCTCAGTTAGTTCAAGTAAACTTATATATACATCACAAATCATACCTGACAGGGGTTCTTGGCTCTATTTTGAATATGATGCGAAAGATATTTTATATGTAAGAATCAATAAACGAAGAAAAGTTCCTATAACTATACTTTTTAGAGCATTAGGATATAGCAAACAAGATATTTTAAAACTTTTTTATCCGATTCAAAAGATAGCAATCAAAGATAATAAATTTTTAATAAAATTTAACCCTGAAGATTTTCTCGGCAGAGTAGAATTCGATCTTTATGATGACAAAGGAAATCTTTTAATAAAAGAGGGTAAAAGACTTACAAAGAAAAAAGCTGAAAAATTAAAAAGTGATGGAGTGGAGTGGGTAGAGTATCCTACTGAAACTTTAATCAATAGATTTTTATCATCTCCTATAATAGATAGTGAAAGCGGTGAAATACTTTATGATACACTAACGCAACTTGATGAAAATAAAATGCTTAAACTCATAGAGATGGGTTGTAAAGAGATAGAGATAGCAAACGACCTTGCAAGTGGTGTGGATGATGCTATCATCAACTCATTTTTGGCTGATTTTGAAACACTAAAACTGTTAAAACAGACTGAAGGTGTTGAAGATGAAAATGATTTATCCTGTATAAGAATTCATAAGGTAATGAGACCGGGTGAGCCTGTTACAAAAGAGGCGGCAAGAGCTTTTGTAAATGATTTGTTTTTTAATATTGAAAGATATGATTTAACCAGAGTCGGTAGAATGAAGATGAATCACAAGCTTGGTCTTGATGTACCTGATTATGTAACGGTTTTAACAAATGAAGATATTATAAAAACCGCAAAATATTTAATAAAAGTAAAAAACGGCCAAGGCCATATCGACGATAGAGACCATTTAGGTAATAGAAGAATTAGAGCAATCGGGGAACTTTTGGCAAATGAGCTTCATACCGGTTTAATTAGAATGCAAAAAGCTATAAAAGATAAGTTTACAACTCTAAGCGGTAATATTGAAGATATTATGCCTTATGATTTGATAAACTCTAAAATGATAACAAACTCCATAATGGAATTTTTTACCACAGGTCAACTTTCACAATTTATGGATCAAACAAATCCTCTTAGTGAAATAACTCATAAAAGAAGGCTCTCAGCTCTTGGTGTAGGAGGTCTTGTAAAAGAGAGAGCCGGTTTTGAAGTAAGAGATGTTCACCCTACTCATTACGGTAGAATTTGTCCTATTGAAACTCCGGAGGGTCAAAACATCGGTCTGATAAATACTTTAGCAACTTATGCGAAAGTTAATGATTTGGGATTTATTGAAGCTCCTTATAGAGTAGTAAAAGATGCCAAAGTTACAAATGAAGTAAAATATATTACAGCTACTCAAGAGGAGGGTTTGACTATCGCTCCGGCTTCAACTAAACTTGATAGTGAAGGCAATATTGTTGAAGATTTGATAGAAGTTAGAAAAGACGGTGAAATTATACTAGCTCCGAAAGAGAGTGTTGACTTAATAGACCTTGCTTCTGTAATGGTAACCGGTGTTGCCGCAAGTTTAATTCCGTTTTTAGAGCATGATGATGCAAATAGAGCATTGATGGGTTCAAACATGCAAAGACAAGGTGTTCCACTTCTTAAAAATGAAGCTCCAATGGTTGGAACCGGTGTTGAAAAAATTGTTGCTAGAGACTCTTGGGCTGCAATAAAAGCAAAAAGAAGCGGAATTGTTGAGAAAGTTGATAGTAAAAATATCTATATATTAGGCGAAGATGATAAAGGTGCTTATATAGATCATTACACTATGCAAAAAAATGTAAGAACCAACCAAAATACATCTTATACTCAGTATCCTATTGTTAAAAAAGGTCAAATTGTTGAAGCAGGTCAAGTTATAGCTGATGGTCCAAATATGGACTTAGGTGAACTTGCTATCGGTAAAAATGTTATGGTTGCATTTTTGCCTTGGAACGGATATAACTATGAGGATGCTATCGTAATAAGTGAAAAGCTTATTCGAGAAGATACTTTTACAAGTGTTCATGTGTATGAGCATGAAGTAGAAGCAAGAGAACTAAAAGACGGTACGGAAGAGATAACAAAAGATATACCTAATGTTAAAGAGGAGGATTTAGCTCATCTTGATGAAAGCGGTATAGTTAAAATCGGTACTTACATAAAACCCGGAATGATACTTGTAGGAAAAGTAAGTCCTAAAGGTGAAATAAAACCTACTCCCGAAGAGAGACTTTTAAGGGCAATTTTCGGCGAAAAAGCAGGACATGTCGTAAATAAATCTCTTTATGCCAAATCTTCAACGGAAGGTGTAGTAATAGATGTAAAAATTTTCACCAAAAAAGGGTATGAAAAGGACCCAAGAGCTATAAAAGCTTTTGAAGAGGAGAAAAAGAGACTAGATAGAGACCATCTTGATAGACTACTTATGCTAGATCGTGAAGAGATACTAAAGATAAACTCACTTCTTAGTAAAAACCCTCTTGAAAGTGATGCAAAAGTTTCCGGTAAAGAGTATAAAGCCGGTGAGTTTATACCGAAAGAGGAGCTTGAAAGTGTAAACAGATTTGCTCTTAACTCGCTAACAAAATCTTTTCCTAAAGAGATACAAGATGAATTTAATCACATAAAAGAGTATTTTCAAAATGCAAAAAAAGAGCTTAAAGAGGAACATGACTCTAAGCTTGATATTATTAGAAAAGATGATATTCTTCCAAGTGGAGTTGTTAAACTTGTAAAAGTTTATATAGCTACAAAGAGAAAACTTAAAGTCGGTGACAAAATGGCAGGACGACACGGAAATAAGGGTATAGTATCAAATATTGTACCTGAAGTTGATATGCCGTATCTTAAAGATGGAAGGAGTGTTGAAATTTGTCTTAATCCTTTGGGTGTTCCTTCAAGGATGAATATAGGTCAAATTTTAGAGGTTCATTTAGGGCTTGTGGGAAAAAGACTCGGTGAGCAAATCGAAGAAGTATTTAAGAAAAAACAGGGAGATTGGCTAAAAACTTTAAGAGTAAAAATGAAAGAGATAAGCAAAGTTGCAAAACTTACAACACCTGAATTTATCGACTCTTTAAGCGATGAAGAGCTTTTAAACTATGCAAGAGATTGGTCAAAAGGCGTCAAATTTGCTACTCCTATATTTGAGGGTGTAAATGAAGAGGAGTTTAAAAAACTTTTTGAATTAGCCAAGATAGATATGGATGGAAAAACTGAACTATATGACGGAAAAACCGGTGAAAAAATGGAAGAGAGAGTAAATGTAGGATATATGTATATGCTCAAACTCCACCACTTGGTTGATGAAAAAGTTCATGCAAGAAGTACAGGACCTTACTCTCTTGTTACTCAACAGCCGGTTGGCGGTAAAGCACTCTTTGGAGGTCAGAGATTTGGTGAGATGGAAGTTTGGGCACTTGAAGCTTACGGTGCGGCAAATACTCTAAAAGAGATGCTTACAATCAAATCTGATGATGTAGAAGGAAGAGTAAAAGCATACAAGGCTCTTACAAGAGGTGAAAATGTACCTCAAACAGGAATTCCTGAGACATTTTTTGTTTTGACAAATGAGTTAAAATCATTAGCACTTGATGTTCGTATATATAAAGAGGAAGATGAAAATGAAGAGAATGGTTGAAATAGAGATAAATGAAGAAAATAGACCAAGAGACTTTGACCAGTTTCAATTAAGACTTGCCAGCCCCGAGACTATAATGTCTTGGAGTTACGGTGAAGTAAAAAAGCCTGAAACTATAAATTATAGAACCTTAAAGCCTGAGAGAGACGGACTATTTTGTGCAAAGATTTTCGGTCCTATAAGAGACTATGAGTGTTTGTGCGGCAAATATAAAAAAATGAGATACAAAGGTATCAAATGTGAAAAGTGCGGTGTCGAAGTAATCAGTTCTAAAGTAAGAAGAAGCAGAATGGGTCATATCGAGCTAGTTACACCTGTTGCACATATTTGGTATGTGAATTCTCTTCCAAGCAGGATAGGAACTCTTCTTGGTGTTAAAATGAAAGATTTAGAGAGAGTTTTATACTATGAAGCTTATATTGTTAAAAATCCGGGCGAATCTTACTATGATAATGAAAATAAAAAGCCTGTTGCAAAATATGATGTTCTTAATGAAGAGCAGTATCAATCACTTGCAAAAAGATATGAAGATAGCGGATTTGAAGCTTATATGGGCGGAGAAGTTGTGAGAGATCTTTTAGCTGAACTTGATTTGGTTGAACTTCTTGAAAAATTAAAAGCTGAAATAGAAGCGACAAATTCCGAGGCAAAGAAAAAAACCATCATAAAAAGACTCAAAGTAACTGAAGCTTTTTTAAATAGCGGTAATAAGCCTGAATGGATGATGATAACAGTTCTTCCGGTACTTCCTCCTGATCTTAGACCTCTTGTGGCACTTGATGGCGGTAAATTTGCCGTAAGTGATGTAAATGATTTATACAGAAGAGTTATAAACAGAAATAGCAGACTAAAAAGACTTATGGAGCTAGATGCACCTGAAATCATCATAAGAAATGAAAAGAGAATGCTCCAAGAAGCGGTCGATGCTCTTTTTGATAACGGAAGACGAGCAAATGCTGTAAAAGGAGCAAACAAAAGACCTCTTAAATCTCTTAGTGAAATTATAAAAGGAAAGCAAGGTAGATTTAGACAAAATTTACTTGGAAAGAGGGTTGATTTTTCAGGAAGAAGTGTTATTGTTGTAGGACCAAATCTTAGAATGGATCAGTGCGGACTTCCAAAAAATATGGCACTAGAGCTTTTTAAACCGCATCTATTGGCAAAACTTGAAGAGAAGGGTTACTCAACTACAATCAAGCAAGCCAAAAAAATGATAGAGGCAAAAACCAATGAAGTTTGGGAGTGTCTGCAAGAAGTAGTTGATAATTATCCGGTACTTTTAAACCGTGCTCCGACACTTCATAAACTCTCTATCCAAGCTTTTCATCCGGTACTAATAGACGGAAAAGCCATAAGACTTCATCCATTGGTTTGTTCAGGGTTTAATGCCGACTTTGACGGTGACCAAATGGCTGTACATGTACCTCTTAGTCAAGAGGCGATTGCTGAGTGTAAAGTGCTTATGTTAAGTAGTATGAATATTTTATTGCCGGCTTCAGGAAAAGCTATAACCGTTCCTACTCAAGATATGATTTTGGGAACTTACTATATCTCTTTGGAGAAAATCGGGGTAAAGGGTGAAAATAAACTTTTCGGTAATATCAATGAAGTTATGATAGCTTTAGAAGCAGGACTCCTAGATATCCATGCTAAGATAAAAACTATAGTTGACGGAAAAATTACATTTACAACTGCGGGTAGATTGATAGTGAAGTCAATTTTACCTGATTTTGTACCTGAAAATCTTTGGAATAAAATTCTTAAAAAGAAAGATATAGGTAATTTAGTTGATTATGTATTTAAAGAGGGCGGCTATGAAGTAACTGCTGAATTCCTTGATAAGCTTAAAGCTCTTGGTTTTAAATACTCTACAAAAGCGGGTATATCTATATCAATAGATGATATAAAAACTCCTGAGAGTAAAGCAAAATATATAAAAGAGGCAAAAAAGAGAGTTATAGAGATACAAAAACAGTTTCAAGCGGGTCTTTTAACCTCATCTGAAAGATACAATAAAATTATAGACATTTGGACAGATACCAATAATACATTGGCATCTGAGATGATGAAGCTTGTTGAGAGTGATAAGGATGGATTTAACTCAATTTATATGATGGCGGATTCCGGTGCTAGAGGTAGTGCGGCTCAGATAAGACAACTTTCAGGTATGAGAGGACTTATGGCAAAGCCTGACGGAAGTATTATCGAAACACCTATTATCTCTAACTTTAAAGAGGGTCTAAATGTTCTTGAATACTTTATCTCTACTCACGGTGCTAGAAAAGGTTTGGCTGATACCGCACTTAAAACCGCAAATGCCGGATATTTAACAAGAAAACTTATAGATGTTGCTCAAAATGTAAAAGTTACAATGGAAGATTGCGGTACGCATGAGGGTGTTGAGATAACCGATATTACATCCAACGGCGATCTTATAGAGAGTCTTGATGAAAGAGCTCTTGGTAGAGTTTTAGCTGAAGATGTGATAGATTCTATCACAAATGAAGTACTTTTTAGCGAAGGTACACTTATCGATGAGAAAAAAGCTCTTGCATTAAAAGAGGCTGGAGTTAAGTCAGTAGTTATTAGAACACCTATAACTTGTAAAGCACCAAAAGGTGTATGTTCTAAATGCTATGGTATTAACTTAGGTGAAGGTAAGCTTGTCAAACCGGGTGAAGCTGTAGGAATTTTATCAGCCCAATCAATCGGTGAGCCCGGAACTCAGTTGACTCTTAGAACATTCCATATAGGAGGTACTGCATCAACTGAAGCTCAAGATAGACAAGTAACAGCTAAAAAAGAGGGATTTATAAGATATTATAACCTTAAAACTTATAAAAATAAGAGCGGTAAGTTAATAGTTGCAAACAGAAGAAATGCCGGAGTTTTATTGGTTGAACCAAAGATTAAATCAACAATAGACGGTGTGATAGAGATAAATAATATTCATGATGAAACAAATATTGTTGTAAAAAATGATAAAGAATCTATAAAATATATTCTAAGAAAGAATGATATTGCAAAACCAAATGAGTTAGCGGGTGTCGGCGGTAAGGTTGAGGGTAAATTTTTAATCCCTTATAAAAGCGGTGATAAAGTTGCTAAAAATGAGAGTATTGTTGAAGTTATAAAAGAGGGATGGAATATACCAAACAGAATACCTTACGCTAGCGAACTTAAAGTCAACGACGGTGAACCTGTTGTGCAAACTATCACTTCAAAAGCTTCGGGAGTTATAAAATATTATAAATTGATAGGTGACTATCTTGAGAGATTTAATGATATTGAAAAAGGTCATAAAGTTGTAGAAAAAGGACTTTTTGCGGTTATTGCGGATGATCAAGGTAGAGAAGCTATAAGATACTATTTGCCTAGAAACTCTATAGTTAATTTCGCAGACAATTCAAATATACAAAAAGGTGATAAGATAGCTGTACCTTCAAGTAATGAACAAACTGTTATAGCTGAGTGGGATCCATACTCAACTCCAATTATAGCTGAAGAGAGCGGAACTATTACCTTTGAAGATATTACACCGGGAGTTACCGTAGATGAGCAGTTTGATGAATTAACAGGGCAAAGCAGGCTTGTGGTAAACGAATATCTACCAAGCGGTGTTAAACCTACTTTAGTTTTAGCGACAGATAAAGGGGAGATATTAAGATACCAATTAGAGCCAAAAACAGCAATATTTGTTCAAAACGGTGATAAGGTAGAACAGGCTGATATCATAGGAAGAACACCTAAAGCGATTGCAAAGTCAAAAGATATTACCGGAGGTCTTCCAAGAGTTAGTGAGCTTTTTGAAGCAAGACGACCTAAAAATGCCGCTGTTATCGCTGAAGTTGACGGTACTATAAGATTTGGTAAACCTTTGAGAAATAAAGAGAGAATTATCATAGATACACCTGTCGGTAAATCTTATGAATATCTTGTAGATAAAAATCATCAAATTTTTGTTCATGAAGGCGAATTTGTACATGCCGGTGAACAATTAACCGACGGTGTTATTTCAAGTCACGATATATTAAGAATTCTTGGTGAAAAAGCATTGCACTCTTATATCATTAGTGAAATTCAGCAAGTTTATAGATCTCAAGGTGTTGCTATCAATGATAAACATATAGAAGTAATAGTGTCTCAAATGTTAAGACAAGTTAAAATAGTTGATAGCGGTGATACAAAGCTAATTGTCGGTGATTTGATAAGCAGAAGAAGATTTAAAGAAGAGAATGAGAGAATCATAAGAATAGGAGGAGAACCTGCTATAGCTGAGCCGGTACTTCTTGGTGTAACAAGAGCTGCCATAGGAAGTGACTCTATTATTTCTTCAGCATCATTCCAAGAGACTACAAAAGTTTTAACTGAAGCGAGTATTGCGGCAAAAGTTGACAATCTTGAAGATTTGAAAGAGAATGTAATCTTAGGAAGAACTATTCCTGTCGGAACAGGTCTTTATAAAGATAGAGAATTTAAAATAGCTCCCAAGGAAGCTATTTAGGGGGATAGGTGTAAAGGAGTAAAGGTGTAAAGAGGAGAAAAAGCTTAGCATTGCTAAGCTTTTATCTTTTTTTCTTTACCCCTTTACC